>JAABUP010000198.1_pt1 | contig 137657 bp, 251 predicted proteins | sample 5559201 | NCBI WGS metagenome assembly JAABUP01 (sample SAMN10711887, study PRJNA513373) | rock metagenome | isolation source: Antarctica rocks | place: Antarctica | reverse complement strand
AGGGGGGGCATGCGACGTTCTACGAAGGCGGTCCAGCAGGCGATGAGGGTCAGATCCCGCGAGGCTAGCGAGAGGTGACGAGGGGTAAGGCAGCAGGCCTCACACAAGAACCCGCTTTCCCGCTGTCTCTGAAAACTCAACGTCAATCTCCCATCCGTAATCACCTGAGCATCCCACAACAACGTCTCCGCATCAAGGCTCCTCTGAACCCCGAATCCTCCCCAAAGGATCATGAAGCCTCTCGATTCACCCTGCCCTCGTGGCCGAGGAAATCGGGAAAGTTGGGCGTAGACGAATCGACGACTCGGCGACTCGAGATTCCATGACCTCGATGTGTCACATTGACGATGACGTTATCGTCGTAGGGGTTGGAATCCTTGGGATCAAAGCTCGAACCTGAGGCATCCGGCTCAAGAAGTGCGAGGGTCATTCTCGGCTGTTGAGTTCAGTCGCGCCTGATTGCTAAGTCGACTTTGAGTTTGCAACCGAGGCGAGATGGTGAAAAAGAGCGGTGAGAGGGTGGGATCGGTGGGGGGGAAGAAAGAAAGGGTTTGGAGGTGATGCTTTGTTCAACAACGGAAGTTTGCGCGCAGTCAAAACGCACACCGCCCAGGCACGCTCCTTTCGGCCCCGTGAACCCCCCCCCAGCCATCAGCCAATCACAAGCCTCGGATTCCAGCCGTCTGCGTAATGACCGTGTTTTGATTGGGTCAAAGCCCCGTGATCGACGAGACTCCTTTGCAAGATCGTCTATACGGAAAATTGTCCTCTTGACTCATCGATCCTCAATGCATCGGCGTGACCCCAGCCCTTTGAGATCAAACATGTCAGTCGTCATACCATTTGCCAGTCCCGGCTGTATCTGCGCAATCGCTTCTTCGACACCGCCACCTGCCTCGTCTGGACCGCTCGTTCATCTCCCGCCCCGAGCCCACACATCGACACCCTCAAGGCGCTCGATCTGGCCCGTGGATACGTCTCCGGCAATGTCGCCACCGAATCCCGACTTCAAGTGCTGTAAGCTGTTGCAAGTCGAGTCAGACGAGGCCCACCTGAAGAAATGTGACGCCTCGCCTGTAAGCCCCACCGGGGACGCCGGTGTCAGGCGCTCGGAATGCTGCAAAGCGCACATCGAGCCGGTGCGCCGCCTGGTATCTCATGACTTCGTCCGCGATGTGTGAGCTTGTTTTCTGTTACCACTACGAGGCTGACGCGGACGTTCACCTTGTCGCAGGATCATCGGTCTCAGCGACGGTCTCATGGTCCCTTTCGCCTTGACCGCTGGGCTGTCCTCGCTCGGCTCATCGAAGCTCGTTTACCAGGGTGGATTCGCGGAACTGATCGCCGGCGCCATCTCCATGGGGATCGGGTGCGTTCCGATCCGCTCCTTCAGCGCACATGGTCCTGACCTAACCCGTCACAGAGGCTACCTGTCCGCCAAGAGCGAGCAAGACATCTTCCGACACCGTCTCGCGGCCATCTCGGACCGCCTCAATGTCGCCTGCGCCCCCGAGATCGGTCGCGAGGTCCACGACGTCCTCGGCGCCTTCGGCGTGCAGCCGGGCGTGTCGCGTCTGGTAGCGGAAAACCTCGAGGTCGCCCAACGGGAGGAAGCGGCCAAGGAGGACGTGGCGATTCGACCGGACGAAAGATCGCATCACGTTTCCGCGCTGCCCTTCCTCGGCACTCCCACTCCCCTGTCTTATCTCGCCCGACGACGCAAGGCCGCCACGCGCGGGACGTCAGCTTTCCTGATTCAGCTCGGTGAAGGCATGGAGGAGGTCACAACGCTTCGTCTCTTCGTCTCCGCGTTCACCATCGGTCTGAGCTACTTTCTCGGCGGTCTCATCCCCATTATCCCATACTTCTGTGTCCCGGACGCCTTGCATGGGCTCTACTGGTCGATCGTGAGTCGGTCTCTCATACGATGTCATTCGTGACAAACCCCAGCTCGCGACCGGCATCACCCTCATCCTCTTTGGCCTCACCAAATCATGGTTCACCGGGGCGGCCACTGGCGCCCTCGGCCTCCTGTGGGGCGCGGTGTCAATGCTCGCGGTCGGTGCCGCCGCGGCAGCCGCGTCGTATGGTATCGTGAAGGCTCTCGCGGGGGCTAACGCCGCGGCGTGAGCTGGTCATCCTGAAGTCTTGGTTGCACTGTACAATCACTTGATGGAACCACACCGTGCGCATTCTGGGCCTCCATGATGCGGCATGATGACCCGTCCTCTCCCTGGGCCCCTTTGCCGCCTGAGAGGGGATATTTGGCCACAAATGAGTTTCGCCTCGGAATCACGCCATTGACGTACGATGCCTTCCAATTTGGACGTCCGCTCGCATCCCCCCCCCCCCCCCTGGTGCGAGCCCTCCAGGGGTTAGGCTGCGGTTCAGAACCTTGCGTTCCGCACCCTGACTCGCCTGTTGAATTGGCGGGAGGTTGATGGCGTCGGCAGGAGCGCCATGTAAACACCCTAGCCCCTATCGCATGAGCTCACTTGAACCGGACGATTGTAAAGGCGTGCAGGTGGATCCTGAACGAGTCGAGGTCAGCGTACACCCGCTGCCAGAGCGTATCCACCCTGTACCGAGTCGTCAGACTCGGGAACAGAGTGGGGCATGCCAGGGTCAGGCGGACAGGAGACACAGAGTGTGCATCGGGGGATATTATTATACGCATCGGGAGAGTTGACGTTGTTGTCATCGTTCGATCTGAACCGTAGGAGAAGGTAAGGTTTGATCATCGAGCCTGATTTTCGCTAGCCAACGACGGAGACGTTCAATCACCAGGACAAGGCGATTTGCGATCGACCTGCACCCGTATTGTCCTTGACAGCCGCTGCAAATAGGTAGGGGATGACCAGTGAGCAGGTCGAAAACATACTCCGATGATGCTGACGTCCAGCCACGATGCATAAATGTCTCGACTTCCTCCCCTATACGAATCTTACATTGAGGGAAGAGCAAGGCGAAAGGTGATGACGGATAGCAAGCGGGGGCCTGCAAGGGGTCAGGTCCTCTCATCCCTCCCATACACGAATCGTCAGTTGAGCGGATACAACAGTGGAAGGCGGTTGAGTCGGCTTATGAGGAAGAAGAGACATCGGAGCCGCCGCCAAGGAATTTATGTGCGCTATTCTGGCACACCCTTTCACGACTTATTGGAGTCGAATCCAATGTGTCGACCTCGTACCACCCAGAAACAGATGGGCAGACCGAGATTGTGAATCAATGGCTCGAACAATACATCAGGCTAAATTCGAACCTCGAACAATCAAATGTGTCGACCTTACTGCCAATAGCCAAGCTATGTTCTCCTCCTTGAACCTTCGGGTCGAGGTTCCCCTGATTTACCTAGCGGATATCAGTGAATCTGGTTGCTCTTTTATACCTCTGCGTACCTCGGAATCTTCCGCCGTCGCCACTCCAAGCCCAAGGCTCCATAATCCTTCTCCCCGCTTCCACAGCAATCTAGAGGTTTCTCCAGCCCAAGTCCTCTCCTCGTCCGCCAGACCCATGAACATCCGCGATAGTCGGATTCGGCCCATTTGAGGGTGCGGACCTAGCCCGCGCCGAGGCAAGGGGCAAGTGTAGTGGCGAGGTGATACGTGCTCAGCCTGGAGGGAGGCTATGAGCGCGCAGTGGCTAAGAGTGTTTACCCGCTGCCCGGTGTCGACTCGTCGGCGGAGGGAGGACTTAACGACATGGCTGAAAACGGATTGAGCAAGTCAAACCACCATCCCCCGTCATGGCAAATAGCGTTCCTGCTCATCGCTAGAAATATGCATGCAATACAGACTTGACGCGTATCTCCCCCTGGTTGCGCATCCTGTGGGCTGGTTGGAGTGAATAAGGGCATCGGCTGGGTGAGATGGGTGACGGAGTAGATTGGGCGACTTGAGTGAGGGGATAGCTCGAATCGAGTCGCACTTGAGAATGGTAGAATGAGGTAACGGCTGAGAACCGGTGGAGCAAGTGATGGCTTTTGGACGAAGCTTGTAGATTTGACGAGGCAACAAGACGGTATGAGCGAACTTGTGAAACTCAGAGAGGAAGGGAGGCTCACATCCATCGCTCAGCTGCCGTTACTTTTCGTTTTCCTTACCTTTCCATTCAAGAACCCCACCCGCAGCCGGATTCTCATCTACCACCTGCTGTCGCCTGGGTTTACGCCTGATGTGAACGAAGCGACAAGCGTGAGCAAGAATCTTTGTCTGGTCAAACTCCATCCGACTTACTTCGTTTGTCCTCTTTCAGGCTCATGGTATACGTCTCATCGAATCTCGAATAAGCAGCTTCGATTGCCTGATGGTTGTCGGCGTTCATGATGTCCATGTTGTGTATATTGGCTAGGTCTCGCTCGAAATCACGACTGTAGGCCATGTAACGTTGGTCTGCTTGGTTGATCTGCTCCATGAGCTTGACGAGATCGTTGTATTCGGGTGGATCAGGATCAGAAACGGCCATGCTCGCGTCGTCGTCCAGCAGTACACCTCCCTCGTCCTCCAATATAATCGGGCGGGGGTGTGGTGCGATTGGGGGTGAGAGTTGGACGAGGCAACTCTTGGCGGTATCCTCGACCGAGTGGATGACTTCTTTATCTTGAAAGGAGGCTGAAGACAAGCGATGACTGTGTCAACACAAACTCTGCTGGCACCAGAAGAGGATGGGGAAGGGAATACATATGCGAAAACGAGCTGGAACTGACCCTTTCGACGGTAGTCTAGGTCTCACCGGTTCGCTTGTGCGATCGGAGCCGTATACCGCTAGACTGCGTGGTCAAGGGGAACGACGAAAGATGCCAACGGGTGGCGATAGGTTGACAAAGACGAGCGGGGACTTGGAGGACTCGGGGACTCCGGGTGGATACGGCTCCGTGGATCAGTGGTAGGCAAGTGGAGTGCCTGCCCCTTTGTCTCTGTGACGTCAAATCCCCCCGATGCTTTACAAGGCACTTTCAAGAACAATTCGATCGTCACTATTTCAGGAGACAGGGGTGTCAGTGATGCCTTTAGCCCGGTAATGCGTGTCGGCGCCCGTTAAGCCGTTCGGTTCTGCCACAATCGAGGACATACTCCTGTAGCAATCTATACATAACATGTTCCGACCTGTCCTGGCTTCGAGTCGACACCTGGACCACCCTTGGCGGGTCAGAGCTGGGCACGAACCGGACATTACCAAGCGTCGACATTGGTCAAGTCGCCGCCGCATTCAAACGGCATAACATCGACTGTCTGCTCGTCATCGGTGGCTTTGAACCTTTCCACTCAGTCCTCATTCTCGAGCAAAATCCAGCAAATTATCCGAGCTTGCAAACACCGATGCTCCACCTTCCAGCCACGCTCTCGAATAACGTACCGCTCACCGACTTCAGCTTGGGAAGCGGCACGAGTTTGAATGCCCTGGTAGACGCGTGCGATGCGATCAAGCAGAGTGCGTCAGGGAGTCGGAATAGAGTGTTCGTGGTGGACACGCAAGGAGGTCAGAGTGGATATATCGCCACGCTTGGTGCGCTGGCAGTGAGTCGAATTCGGCTGTAGCTTCTGACCCGGAAGCTAAAGCCAGTAATCAGGTGGGAGCGGTGCTAGTAAACCCCTGAGGATGGTATCTCGCTGCGACTGCTACAGGAGGACGTTGAATTTTTTACCCAGCGGTATAAGCTGGACACCAAGGGGAAAAGCGAGGCTCGATTGGCCAACAAGTGGGTCGTCCTCTTCTCGATCTGTTTTTCGCTGACCGCACAGATCCGAGAAATCATCTAATATCTATAACACCGAGACACTCACCAAAATCTTCAAAAAGGAAAGCAAGGAGCTATTCGATGCCAGATCTGCATCCCTCGGCCACACACTTCAAGGCGGTGTCCCCTCCCCTCTCGGCCGGACACGAGCCGCTCGACTCTCGCTCCGATGTATGCAATTCGTCGAGAAGCATGCTGTTCCCAACAAGGGAGACGAAACTATTCGAAGGAGACGGCGGCGATGATCGCGATCTGGGGCGCAAGATTGTGTATGCGGATATGGATGAGGTGATGAGGATATGAAGCTGAGGAGGGGAACGGATGAGTGGTGGTCTGATATCAAGCGGTTGGCGGAGGTCAGGGGTGGGCGAGCGGGACTTGTGGCATCATCGCGTAGCTCATGAAAGGCCAATCACGAAATGCGCCTTGCACCCGGCCGAGCTGTCCGTCTGTCAATCCCTTTACCTGGGCGTGTCGGTCGCACCTGGGTGTCTCTCATTTGGTCAAGCTGTACCGCGAGACCCCACACATGATGGCACCCTTCCGTCGATTCCACCGATTTCAGGCCTAGCGACCATACCTACTTAAACCTCAGGGACTTAGATTGCGTCTATAAATGACCACTAGAAAAGATGACCGGATGACAAGAAGACCGGATGACCGAAGGTCAGCGGCTGGATACAAAGTGTAGTAGATTGAGTTACGTCTACTCATCATCCGTCACATATATCCATCAGGCATGTCCATCGAACAGAAGGCAGCTCTCATCACTGGCTGCTCCGAGCCAGACGGACTAGGAGCAAACACCGCCCTCGAGCTACTCAAACATGGCTTCAGAGTATTCGCTACGGCTCGCAACGTCTCCACCATGACTTCACTTGAGAAAGCTGGGTGTGGGGTGAGCGTCTCCTTTTTTGCCAGTGGATATCGCCTCATCGCGTCTCAGCTGTTGACACTGGACGTGACGGACGGAAAGTCGATCCTTGCTGCCAAGGCTGAGGTGGTGCGATTGACTGATGGTCGTCTGGACCTTCTGATCAATAACGTGAGTGATCGAAAGGTCTCCTGAGGCTATCGTTCATAACACTTCAGGCGGGAGTTGACGATGCCTGTCCCATGCTCGATACCGACCCCATCCGTTTCCGTGACATGTATGAGGTCAACGTCTTCGGGCCAGTGGCCGTCATCCAGGCCGTTGTTTCTCTTCTCGTCACCACTGCGAACAGGAGTCCGTCAACGCCCATGAAGACTACAATCGTGAATTTCGGGAGTGTGGGGGCTTGTACTCTACCTTGAAAGGCGCTACGGATCTTCCAAGGTATGTACTACCTCCACCAGCCACCTCACATCACGAAGGCGGCATTTTAGGCCATATCGGACGTGCTCCGCCGCGAGATGGTGAATCTCAATGTGAGAGTCATCACCGTTGAGCTGGGTGAGTGCTTCCAACCATTTACCTCGAGGGCTGACGGCCGCAGGACTGGTGGTGACCGCCATGGCGACTGCCAACAAGCCCTTCGACCTCACCTCCGCCGAGCCATCAGGCTACTACATCCGTTCGGCTGAAGAGCGGCTCATTGGTGGCGGCGGAGACGGAGGCATTGATCGTATTGGGTCCGCAATCCGGATTGGACTTGGCAGTAGAGGTAAACGCTATTTGGCTATTGGCCGCTTTATTGCTGAGCAGAGAAGTAGCCTCACCTGAATGAAACCAGTCTGACTGCTTCACCTCTTGCGGCCCTGGACTGCCGGACCTGTACGACCGCGCATGACGCTGATCTATATCGAAGACGATGGAACCTTGCCCTAAGTCTCCGTGTCAACATGTTGCGGGATTCTTCGGAACTCACTTTCTTCATAGGCTTTTCCCATAGAGACGAGTATGCTGTAAATTTGTTTAGGCTTTCTTCCTTCTCTGCCTGCGGGCGGCCTGATCCGAACGACCTTCTGCCTTCTTCCCTCTCTACCAGGCCGGCTCTCTGATTTCCTTCGTCGATGACAGAGTCAGCCGTCCTCTTCACCTGCGGCGGCGATGGATGGAAGTGTGATCTGATGGCATGGTTCATACTCGTTTTGTGATCGGAAGGAGGTAAATGAGTGGGATGCGCGAAGGTTGGGTTGCCTTGTCTCGATTGAAGTTGCTCGGGATCGACCTGAGTGTACCGACTCGATTGATGGGGGCCGGGACCTTCTCCGCGGACGACTGCATGACGATGGTGAGCTCTTCAGCAGATGTACTGAGGATCAAAGACGAGATAGGAGGGACAGAAAGAGAGCATGAAAACAGGAAAGAAGGAAGAAGGAAACAGCGCCAAAGAAGGATTCGGTACGGTGCGTGACTTATCAAGGTGCACGGACACTCAGCAGAAGTTCCGTTAGCAGGCGTACAAGCAGGGGTGGTCCGGCAACCTGCATACACGTAACTACACCTTATACACCGTCCCCTCACTAAACATAATCTCGTTCCGCTCATGCATCCTCTCCGCCGCCTTCCTTGCCTCGTTGCTTCCGAACATCTCGTCAGTCCCCAAACCCTCATTGACGAGCGGTACGAGGTCGGTGAGCTCCACCATTCCGTCTGCGCCGAGGGACGTCGTGAAGACCTGGTCCAGCCGGCTCCGGAAGAGGTTCAATCTGGTGAACGTCAGCCTTGCGCAATACAGTGTACCAGGATGATTGACCGTTGTGGAGCAACTTCTCCAGAGATCTCTTCTTCCGCCGTAAGAGCTTCTTCCCCCATCTCAGCATCTTCGTCGACGGCTGGGCCTGGCGCTGGCTGACTAGGTCCAGCCCGGTCCAGTCTCTGATTTTTCTCCCTTGCCCGTTCCCTCTGACTGACTGTCACCCCAGTTTCTTCCTCCTCCTCACCCTCCACATCCTCCTCATCTGATGATCCCTCGCCATCGACCGGCTGACCATTGTTGAGCTTCCGCTTCTTCCGTCGTTCAGGCTTGAGCACCTCTTTGAACAACGCGAATCGCAAGATCTCCTCGGCGGCGAGAGCGTCTCGCTCATCGACATTTGGCGACAGGCGGGCTTTGGCGTGTGCGGTGGCGAGACGGATCAGCGTTTCGAGTGTACGCGCAGTCAAGGGCGATGTCTACTCCGATCAGCTCAGTCCTGTGCAGAGAAGAAGTGCTTACCCTCTTCTGATTCCCGGCGAGATCGTCATTCCGCAACCCTGAGTAGACTCCGACAATCCAGTCCGCCGCCCCCTTGGTGAGGACCGGATGACATCGATTCTTCGCATACTGGATGTACTTCTTGACGAACGCGATCGAGAGTACCTCTTTCCGCTTGTTGGCGCCTCGGCCGGAAGAGGTGGTCACGCCTCCGTGGAGAAGAGGATTGAATTTCTCGAAAACCGGCGTCTCGGTCGTTCGGGATTCCGCTTCTTCACCGCCGACGTCGAGATGCTGTATCAGGTTCTCGATTGCCGGTGTGCCTGCTTGATGTCATCGTGGCACCTGGCGAAAAATCTGGTAGACTGACCTTCCTCGACGCCAGGCTGCAGGTACCGATGCATCCTCAAGACGTGCTCAGAGATCATGCGGTCCCGCTGCTCATCTGTGTCGTCGGTGACCACGAACAGTAGATCGAAACGTGATAGAAGCGAGTCTGGAAGTGCAATATTTCTGTGCGGGTCTTTGTGCACATCATACTGCGCAGCGTGAGCATCTTGGTTAGTGGTGACAACCCAGCTCACCTGTCCATAAATGGGGTTGGCAGCGGCAATGACACTACATCGGGCATTGAGGGATGTATGGATACCGGCCTTTGCGATCGTCACGGTCTGCTGTTCCATGACCTCGTGTATGGCGACTCGATCGATTTCCGACATCTTATCGAACTCGTCGATGCAGACTACGCCGCGATCCGCAAGAACCATCGCTCCTGCCTCGAGTCGACGCTCCCCTAGGTAGCCGTTAGATTCGGTCCGAATGACCCTCGATGCGCATACCAGTATCTTTGTCCGTCGTGACTGCCGCCGTCAGTCCCACGCCTGAACTCCCTCGTCCAGTCGTGGCAATAGCGAGAGGCGCCGTATTGAGAACGAAGCGCAACATCTGCGATTTCGCCGTACTGGGATCGCCAACCATGAGGACATTGATATCCCCTCGGATATGCGCCCCATTTTTCAGGTTCTTCTCCTCCCCGCCGAGCAGAAGGAGCAGTACCGCCTGCTTAATGTAGTCGGAGCCGTAAATTGAAGGTGCAAGGGATTGCGAGAGAAGGGAGAAAATGTTCCGTCGCTTGGAAAGCTTGTTGATGTTGCGGATATCGGTGTCGGTCAGGGGCGTCTGGGCGATGCCGCCTCCTTGTTTTGATGAGAGGAGAATGACGTTGTTTGCGATGAGCTGGGTACTGCGCTCCATTAGCCGTAATCATGCCCGTTGCAGGTGAGCCTTACGAGAAGCCGCGAGCACCTTGACCCCCTCCAGAGCTCTTGTACACCCCCACCATCTGGATCCTATCACCCGGCTTACAGCAATCCACCAAATCATCCGCAAGCACGACCTCGACACCTCGCGGTAATTGACCTGCCGGCGCTCGTTCTGGCATCTCTTGGATGTTGATCGTCTGATGATCTCGGAAAGTCGATAAGCCGTACTCCATCAATAGGGCGTGTCCTTCGCCGTCATCCTGCGGAATGACGGTAGTAGACCCAGAAAGTGTGGAAGATGGGGCGACGATGGTAGCATCGTGGTAGGAGCGTGAGTGGAATTTGTTGGTTGGAGGGCAGTAGTGGATGGATTTGAGCATCTTGGGACGGACGAGGGAGCCTGCATAGATCAGCGAGTTTTCGACGGATGGACCTGAAACGCTAACATCGAGTGACGATACCCTCAAGGCTGACCATCCTGCCGATCTGATGGCTTCGTAGTGTCCGTGGGTTGCAATGCTGTTGCCCGAAAGACCCACGGAGACCGATGTAGTCTGCCAGATCGTCAGCGTCTGTACGTGGACTGGGCAGGCTACCTACATTCGTTCCCGGCTATCTTGTGCTTCACGGGGTCATGTAGCGCCTGAACGAGCTGCAGGAGAGCTGCGTCGAAGGCAGGGAGGAATGAGGTCGGATGGAGCAGCAGTCTAAGAAGCAGGGCTCAGCCTCTACTATCACGAAAAAGTAATGCTAGTCTCACCCATCCGCATACGCCCGGTCGTAGTCCCGCAGATCATCGAGATTGACGATCAGCCGGACCTGCTCGATATCGAGCATCCGCTTGATCGCCTCCCGGTAGTTGTAGTTGGCTTGCGTCTGCGCATGACAGTTGTCAGTCCTCTGAGCTTGACGAAAGAGGGATCCAGCCGCACATCATCGTCCAAGAATTCGACGAATTGCCGTGCGCGGTCTCGCATGAGATCGTCGGCGAGAATGACACCGCCATCTTGAGTACTGAACTCAGCCATGATCGAGAAAAAGACCGGTGAAGGGGAATGGAGGTGGCCGGATGAAGGGCTGTCAGTTGCTCAAAGGTCAAGGTAGTATCAGTAGATTCGGAAGGAAGAAGCTGGATTTCATAGGACGTGACTTTCATGTCCAGTCGACGCGTTCCGGAACGTGGATTTGTTCCTGGTTTGATAGGCTTGCATCCATGGGAAATCTTGGGGTCCCCGGCTGGCTGACGCTTAACTTTCTGGAAATTCTGGAGCTTTCCAGCGCTACTCTGGACTGGATACCATTTCTTTCTATTTCTCTTTGTCGCTTCTATCCCATCTTTAGGCGATTTCTGGATCGTCTGATTCACCTTTTGTCATGTCCGACGTCAGTGGTGAAAAACTTGACATGTTCTTGCGCTAACCTCTCAAACCAGGCCGCCGCCATAAAGGCTGAAGCCAACAAAGCTTTTTCGAGCAAAGACTATCCCAGTGCGACGAAGCTGTATTCCGATGCCATCGCTGTCGACCCCACGAATCACGTCCTCTTCTCCAATCGCTCAGCCTCCAAAGCCGGTCAAAAGGACTGGCGGGGAGCGCTGGATGACGCGGAAAAAGTAGGCTGGTCTCGCTAATTCAGGACGTAATAGATAGACTGACCACAATGCTTCACAGTGTATCGAGATCCTTCCATCCTTCTCGAAGGGACATGCACGGAAAGGTGCCGCCCTGCATGGACTCCGCCAGTACCCCGAAGCGGTGATGGCGTACGAAGCCGGTCTCGGATCCGACCCTTCCTCCGACGTATGTAGAAAAGGTCTAGCGGAAGTGCAGAAGGCGATAGATAACGACTCGGGAAGTCCATTCGGACCTGGAGGGGATATGGGGATGGGCAAGATGTTTAGCGATCCACAAATGGTCAGGAAGCTGGAGAACAATTCAAAGACGAAGGAGTACATGAAGGATCCTGAATTCGCCGCGAAGATCAGAAGGATGCAGGCGGGAGGGGGCAATGCGGATCTGCAGGGGATGTTGGCAGATCCGAGAATGTTATCGGTGCTGGGAGTGCTGATGGGGATCGATATCGTGGGTCTTACTCTACCCAGGGGATGAGGCTGACGGGAGCAGAGCGCAATGGAGAGGCCAGAAGGCTCGGACGAGATGCCACCGGACGTCAAACCAGACACCAAGTCGAAACCGGCTAACCGTTCCACGCCATCCTCCGCACCTGATCCGACCCGGACCGAGGAGAACAAGCCAGGGCCCAAGGAGGAGCCGATAGATGAGCCCATGGAGGTGGAAGATGATAGCGAAGCGAAAGCGAAGACGGAGGCGGAGGATTTCAAGGCGAAAGGGAATGTCGCGTACAAGGGAAAGAATTTTGATGAGGCGGTTGAGCTGTACCAAAAAGCGTGGGACGTGTGGCCGAAGGACGTGGCTTTCCTGACGAATCTGAGCGGTAAGTGCGATGAAAGGGAGCGTGAAGTGATGTTGACATCCCTCAGCTGTGTACTTTGAGCAAGGAGATTACCCAAAGTGCATCCAGACTTGCGAGAAAGCTGTAGAAGAGGGCCGAGACCTGCGGGCAGACTACAAGGTCATCGCGAAGTCTGTCTTCCCATTTCCTGCCAGTATGCCAGCTGACCATTCCCAGAGCATTCGGTCGCATCGGCTCCGCTTACAACAAGCTCGGCGACCTCGAGAACGCGGTCAAGTTCTACTCAAAATCGCTCACCGAGCACCGGACCCCCGATATCCTTACGAAATTGCGGGAAGCGGAGAAAGCAAAGGCCGAGGCGGATCGAATTTCTTACATCGACCCTCAAAAGGCTGAAGCCGCTCGGGAAGAGGGTAATACTGCTTTCAAGGTAGGTCTTTCCGTCTGATCGCGCGTTCTTCTGGCTGATCCCTCTACAAGGCAGGGGATTTCGCCACGGCTGTCAAGCAGTACACCGAGGCGATCAAGAGACTCCCGTATGTCCCGCAGCTCAGTGAACTTTCCAACGCTGATTTGCCCCAGATCCGATCCTCGAGCGTACAACAACCGGGCAAGCGCCTATCACAAACTGCTTGCAATGCCCGAAGCACTTAAAGATGCAGACGAAGCCATCAAACTCGACCCAGCCTTCATCAAGGCATACATCCGGAAAGCGCTCACGCAGCAAGCGATGAAGGAGCTGACCGTCTCGCTCGAGACACTGCAAAAGGCGACGGAGATGGATGTTGAGAAGAAGGTTCGTTCGGATACTTCCGCCATTGCATACCGCTGACAGACCCTATAGCACACTAGGGAGTTAGAGGGGAACATGGCAAAAGTCCTCGCCGAGCTTCAGTCACAGCGATCCACCGAGTCCGACGAGGAGACGTATCAGAGAGCGATGCGTGATCCGGATGTCCAGCAGATCATGGGTAGGTCTCTCCTCTTGATAGTACTGGGCTCACCAGTACTTAGCCGACCCCTTGATGCGGCAGATCCTGGCGGATTCGCAGCAGGACCCGAGGGCTTTGATGGACCACATGAAGAATCCCATGGTACGCATTTTTTAATGTTGAGTAGACCTCTAGCTAAGATGCGGCAGATTGCGCAGAAGATCCAGAAGCTGATCAATGCTGGTATCATCAAGACGCGATGAGGGAGAGCCGGGGAGCGAAGTGAGGGGGCGCGGTGAAAGAGGCTGAGGGACGCGAGCATTCGGACCAGATGTCCAACGTGTGGAGATCAGTTCTCTTTGCATATCGAGATCGATGCATGGCTTAACCGTGCCAAATTGCGTACCTTGACCTCCCTCAAGGCCATCTGGGAGCACGTACTGTCAAAATGTACGTGAGCTTTGAATATTGCAGTGATCCTTCAGGCCCTCATACTCCATCAATCCTATACAGCTCTAGTGCTTGCGAAGGGCACTGCAATGCGTTAGCTGGTGAAGATGGAAGAAGCAGCAAGAGATCGATACGAAACAGTTACTTGATGATGCGATATGACTAAATCGGCCAAGCGCCCCTTGCTCCCTCCTCCCCAACCCCTCCGCACGTAAATCCTACTTTACCTCGGCGCATCGATAATGCACTTGATCGCAGACTACACCCATCAGCCCAACCCTACCCTCTCTCTCCCTTTCACCAAGTAAGGCCACTCACATTCCCCTCCGAATCCCTCCCGTTCCTCATCGTCTCAAACGCCTCCAAAGCATCCGTGAACGCATATCGCTGCGTGACCAACGGCTTCAGGTTAACCAGACCCCTTTCGACGAGCGAGATGGCCAACGGGTAGTCGCCGGGACCGTATCGCCATGAACCGAGGAATTTGAGTTCACGGGTGATCACATGAAACAGGGGGACGGGGAGGGTGGTTCGGGCGCCGAGACCAACTTGGACGTAGGTGCCGCTGCATGGGCGTCAGTGAGTGCGGGGGAGCAGGAGCGGGGGCAAGGGGGGGACGGGGGGAGATGACCGCAACCGCCGGTGGGGGGGAGCGGGAAGGGGAGCCGAGGAGAGGGAGGAAACCGGGTGGGGGGAGGGAGGAGAGGGGGAGCCGAGGAGAGGAGAGGGGGAAGGCGGGGGGAGGAGAGGGGCTTAGGGCAAGGGGAAGAGAGGGGTTCCTAGGCGGATGAATTTTGAAGAAGGTGACCTCCAGATGGCTCGAGTATGACACTCACGCAGGCCTGAGGACTGAAATCCCAATCTGCACACATGTCGGAGCACCCGACGCCTCCACGCAAAGATCGATAGACCCGTGTCCAAGTTCCGGGATCTTCAAATCCGTCTGCAGCTTCTTCGCCATCCTTTGGCAATATACGTCCGCCTCCTCGGTCGAGTCCTTGTTGGGCTACTCTCATCAGTACACATTGAAGTAACGCCAGGCTTGGCTCACCGGCATGAAGGTATCCGTCGCGGCGTAACCCTTTGCGAACGCCAACCTCTCCTCGTTGATGTCGACGGCTATCACCCGTCGTGCACCCAGAGCTTTCGCCACCGCCATACAGAGGAGTCCGACTGGACCTGCGCCAAAGACGATGACGTTCTGCTGGGTACGGCAGCCGCCGATTGTGGACACGGAGTGGACGGCGACGGAGAGAGGCTCCATCATAGCGCCGTCTTCCATGGTTACAGATTCGGGGAGGGGGTAGATCATGTCCGCGGGAAGCTTGTCTACTCCGCGTCAGCTACTACCCCTCTTAGCCAGACTAAACGCACAGTAGCGGCAGAGAGTCCCATACACATAAGGCGGAGTAGCAGCAAACGTGATATTCGGGCACAACTACCACTCTTCAGCTCAACCCCACCCAAACCGCTCAACTCACCTCATACGCCCCCTTCTTGCAAAGATCGCACGTCCGACAAGTCATCCCGGGCTCAAGCGCGACCCTATCCCCGACTTTCCACCCCCTCGCCTCCGCCGCTGGACCGAGCTTGGCGATATTCCCACTCGATTCGTGGCCGAGACACATGGGCTCGTCGAGGACGAAAGTACCGATACGCGCGTGAAGCATGTAGTGGATATCCGAGCCGCAAATCCCCGTCTTTGCGATCTGCACTAGCACTTGGTCGTCCACCACGTCGGGTACTGGGCGCTGTGGAAGCATCAGTGGGTAGCAGGGATTGCGAAGGGGGAGGGTACCTCTTCGAACCGGACATCTTTGATGCCGTGGAGCACGAAGCTCGGGTTGTCGGTTTTGAGCTGGACCATGATGGGTTGAGCGGGTGTGATGTCGATGTGGAGTGTTGTGATGAGGTAAGATTGGAAGTCGCCAAGGAGACCACCCAAACTTTCTTGCTTGTTTCCCCGGTAAAGCCGGCCTACGCTCGGCGGATATCCGGCAGACTTCGGTCTTTGGTTTTCCTGTTCCATTGAAAAGTGAGGCTATTCGTTTAACCGTAAAGCAGCCGAACAACATTCATATCAGAGACCGAGCATGCTCTGACTACCATGATATGACAACACCGTGAGACCTGAGCCACCACCTGCTTTACTTTGCCTTGTGCTTGTGTCAAGGTGAGCGTAGGACTGAATCAAGGCTGAAATTCCAGCTATCATATCCGGGTCACGTGATTCGGATTAGAGGGCAAACTTCTTGTCAAAAACATTAAAATTGATGATCTCCACCCCATGATTCCATGTCAAACAAGAAACGCCGACTGTCCCCCTCCCTCTCCTCCCGACCCCCCTCCCCCGTCTTAGCGCCCTCTGACGCTCCATTCGATGAGGCCTCTGTCCCCGCTCCAGGTCCGTCTAGGGTCAGCGCGTGCGTGCCTGCCTCGGTGCCCATCAAGGAAGAACGTACCGTTGCGAAGCAAGCTACACTCGTCTTGGGAAGCGGGGATGGGTGTCGGTATGGGGAGGAAACCTTTCTCTGGACGGATCTACCAATGAATAAGCAGGGCGAGTCTGCCCTTTCCTGGCCCTATGGAACCTGACGCCGACCTAGGCTACCGATACATCCCATGTGCACCCTCGCCCAATCCCTCCCCTTCCCTCGTCTTTCCGTTCTACCGTACTCTCCCAGCTCCGCCTCCGACGCCTCCGGTACACATCTCATGGCTCGACCGCTCGCAATTCCTCCGTCTCAGCCCGGCTGCACTCACTGCCTCCACCGACAGGGGTTATCGATCAGCTCGCGCTAATGTCGCTGTCCGCTCCGGTTCATGGTACTTTGAAGTCCTGATCGAGCGAGGATCCGGCCCACTCGGTGCAAATGGAGGGACAGGCGGTGATACGGGCAACGCACATATCAGGGTCGGATGGGGAAGACGAGAAGCGAACCTCGATGCACCGGTCGGCATGGACGGGTACTCCTATGCGATCCGAGACGTCGGAGGGGAGAAGGTGCATCTCTCTCGCCCGAAAGACTACGGCAGGTCGTTCGGGACTGGCGATGTCGTTGGGTGTCTGATCAACCTACCACCGCGTCATGACGATCTCGCTACGATCAAGAGGAAGAGGGTCCCACTGCGTTACAAGGGACAGCTCTACTTCGAAATGGAGGACTACACCATCCAGAAGGAGATGGAGGCTCTCGTCGATCGCGAAGGCAAAGCCGCAGCAGCGGCTAAAGCAGCGGCCGAAGCTGCAAAGGACGCGGGTGCCGTCGAGGTCAAGGGGAAGAAAGGCGCTACAACCAAGAATGCGAGGAAGTCCAAATCCGCTCGCGAACCGGCCGGACCGACGACTCGGTTCCTCCCGACGCTTGACGGCTCAGGTATTGAGTTCTTCCTCAACGGCTCGAGCCTTGAAACAGCTTTTTCCGACCTGTACGACTTCACTCCACTCCCACCGCTGGTGAGCCATACGCCGAACGGGAAGAAGCACGACCCCTCCAAGGAGGTAACGCGGGATGACGGGACGTTGGGATACTACCCGATGGTGTCATGTTTCGGCAAAGGCAAAGTCCGGGTCAATTTCGGTCCGCCGTGGCTTCAACCTCCGCCCGATCTGGACGCTCGACCGATGTCTGAGCGATGGGAGGATCTCAGGGAAGAAGAGCGTTTGCTGGACGAGCGGGACGAAGAGGATAGTAGGGAGAGGCTGATCAAGGAGATGAAGGAGGATGAGGTGAGGAGGAAAGCAGTGGAGGAGAGACTGGCGCGACTTGGTGAAGGATCGAATGGAGGGACGCCGAGGAAGAAGGGGAAGGGTAGGAGTGCTGCGAACAGTAGGAAGGGGATGTTGGAGGAGACTCCGACACCGAGCCTGGCTCCGTCGCCTACGCCTGAAGCGTTCTCGACTCCTGCACCGGATGGGAAGCCCATACTTGGACAAGGGGATGCCATCGACGATGGTGCACGTGTGAAGATGGAGGTGGAGGGGACAGGAACACCGGGGATTAGCCGGGAAGTGTCCGTGTCATCACTGGCGGAGGTCACTGATAAGGAAGGAGTGAAGAGTGAGCTCGAGGAGGTGAAGGACGCGAGGATTGTGGGGAGGAAGCAAATTGAGGCTCAAGATGAGTCTATGGATACAGAAGGTGAGAGGGTAGAGGTGGAGGTCGAGGAGATGGCGGAGATGGCGGAGATGGAGAAGGAAGGAGAAAAGGATGTAGAGGCTGAGAAGACGACGGAGCATGACAGCAGGAAGGCGATGTCCGATCAAGCAAACGGTGAGGATGGAGAAGAGGATGTCTAGTGGTGAGAGAGATCCCGCATCCTGTTCATATACCCTGCATATGCCATGCCCGAGCGATGTCTCGTGGATGAGCTCTTCTGCCTGAATGGTCACTTGCTTGCAGTGGAATGATGCGCGAGAACCCGAAGCGCTGATTGTACAACCCAATAGCTAGGCGTGCCTACGTTGTCCGAATTGATTGCCTCCCGCCAGCCCACCCCACGATGGAGTAGAGAGAAAGAGCCAGGAGGCCGTCGGAGGGATGCTCCACGGATGAACACCCCACCGTGGGGCCCCTGGTCGGTACATCGGGGTCTCGCTTGCTTCCGTCGGCGACATGTTCTGAAACCGGGTTTTGTTTTACGTACAAGCGTTTTCCGGCCGTGGACGGAATAATGATACGAGACTCATGTTCAGATCGTCGACGAGAGCAGCGTACGAGCCTGTCGCTGATTATGCCTTGACGCCTTCACCGCCTACGACCGGTAGTTACCTCTAGATTGCACGAGCACCAATATCCGCCGCACTCCGTTGTCGGATCCGATCATGAGCTTTCAATCCTCCGTCACAGTCTCGAGGGTGATATCGATGCACCGAAAGGACCGTACGAGATGAGCAGGAAGATCGATGAGACCGCAGTGACTTTTGATGGCGAGGACAAGTTTGTCGCGCTCTAGACCTTGAAAAGCCCAGCTGACAGCCGTAGAGTGACGGGGTTCGTGCTCAAGCTACTCAGTGTGGCCGCTATATCTGGTCTACTTTTCGGTAGGTCCGTCTTACCATCTCATCTCATTCCCCTTCACTCATCGGGATCCCATGTTTTTTTGCTGCTTTCATACCGCATCCCAGCGGTCCTAGTGTTTCTCGGGATGACATTTCGTACAGGCTATGATACAGGAGTGATCTCTGGAAAACTCATCGTGATCGGTACCGACCTCGGACCCGTCCTCACCGACTTTCAAAAGGTGCGTTTGATGTGCCGAAACTTCCTCTCACGGAAAGAATCTAATACTAAAGCTTATACAGGAGCTGATCACCTCGTCCACGACTTTCGGAGCGCTCATTGGCGGCCTTGCAGCCGGAGCACTATCAGACTATACCGGCCGCAAAGCCGGTGATCGCGCTCGCGAGTATCGTCTTCATCATTGAGCTCTCTCTCAGGCCGTACGTGCTCTGTTTCCCGTATATACTGCACGAGGGCTGATGTAGCCAGGCATGCCATACTACCGGACCATGGTGGCCGGTCGCCCCGTCGTTGGGCTGGGAGCAGGGCTGGCCTCATGTATAGTCCTGTTCGACATCGGCGAGCTGGCCCCAACGCGCATCCGGGGGAGACTGGTGACGATCAAGGTTGTGGCAGTCACTCTTGGCCAGGTGGTCGCGTACGGTGAGCGAAACCCTAGCAAGGGAACTTCATTGAAAACGAACAGGAATTGGTGCAGCGTTTCGCATGTCGGAGGGGGTTGGAGGTGGATGGTCGGTCTAGGTGCTACTCCAGCGGTAGTCCAGCTGCTCTCGCTAGCTCTTCTACCGGAGTCACGTAAGCTATCTTGAGCCTGATGTATCCTCCTGAATGATCTATTCCAGCTCGGATACTGCTCCTTCGACAAATAGTAGACGAAGCGACTCATCCTCTCCAAGGTGTATCCTTACGCATCGAATCTTCAGTAGAAGACAAGGTCCCGATCATGGTCTCGGCAGTACGTCAGAGCGTTCCGGTGAGCCTGTCGACGGGAATGGTCGGATCGTGCGATGAGCCCGGTCCGTATTATTGCGACGAAACGCCGGGCACTAAGTGCGCATGCACTCGTTCGTCCCGCAGTGCCTATACGCGCCAGTCATCGGCAGCGGATTACAAGCCTCGCAGCAGCTATGCGAGTTCAACACCCTCATGTTCGCCTTTCCACCACCGGATATTCTCCTGCTAACGATTTAAAGGTACTATTCAGCTTCCATCTTTGCTGCGCTGGGGTTCAAGGACGCGACTACAGTCGGCATGATCATCGCAACCGTCAACTTCGCTTTCACCCTCGTTGCCCTTCGCGTTCGTCTTTTCATTCTACTGCTTGCTATCGCATTCTGACAGCCTATGGATAGATCGTCGATGCAGTTGGTCGAAGGCGGACGATGCTTCTCACCCTGCCTGTAATGACCCTTGGCCTTGTCTTCGCAGCAATCTTCTTCCAACGTGCGTCCCCTCTCAAAATCTCCATCGACAGCAAATGCCTGATACTACCACAGGGTTGACCCGAGACACGGATGGTCTCCTCGTCGAAGGCGCGACCTTCTCCTCGAGCTACTCGATCATGGTACTCTTATCCATGGTGATCTTTGTGGCAGCCTTCGCTACTGGTCTCGGCAATATCTCATGGCAGCAGGGCGAGCTCTTCGGTCTGGCAGTCAGGGACATCGGCACATCCGTGTGTACCGCAGTCAACTGGTACGTGCTCCCTTGCCGGAGCATCAGCTTGAACGTTCAGGATGCCCACTTATGGGTCCGAATCAGGTCATGCAATCCGTAGATCGCTGCGACCTTCCTCACCCTTATGCGAGCTGCCAGTCCGGCAAGAGCCTTTGGGATCTATGCGGCTTTGTGCGCCGCATCTTGGGTGTTCTGTTCCTCTTGTACCCGGAAACGTCTGGGTGAGTCACCCTATCGCGGGCATCGCACGACTGACGAGCCCCATAGGCTGTCTCTGGAGGAGGTGTATGCTGTCTTTGAGGATGGGTTTGGCGTGGCCGAGTCCCAGCGACTCCGGCGAGACAGAGCTCTTCGATCTCTAATGCCCCTAGACGGTGATTTCGGTTTACACCCAGCACAGTGCCACCCATGCATCAGACCATAGTGATCGTCGTACCCATCTTCCAGATCCCCGCAAACCTCCCAGCCCACCACCGCAACCACCACCCAACCCACTGCAATACGCCTTGTCCTCTCGCCCGCATGAGTCGTGCGCGAACATCGTCGATAGCATGTGCCGCGAGCGTGGCGGTCCCGGCAACTACTGTTTCGCGTCGTCGAGCAAGACGTCGACGGATGGAGAGGAAAGTAACCACCATGATGATGATTGGGATGGGAATTGCGAGTGTCGATGCCAGCCATTCGGACTTGGACATCGCGGCTAGCTGATTCTGCATGTTTTGCGGGAGTAGGGCGAGTACGAAGTCGAAGAGACCGCTCATCCGCGCTCGAGCTGGTGTTGAGGACAATCCAGAGCGAGAAGGTGTGGACGGGTGGTTGACATATATCCGACGCGGCACGCTGCTCTCACTCCTCTCTTCCTCCAGGACGCTCGACCGGGATTTGCCTTTCCGATCCACCCCGTTCACTCCATTGGGTCCTGGCAACCCGTTCAGGATGGGTGGTCCTTGGGAAGTGGGTAGCCCGTTGGTAGTGGTTGGACGGGCGGTACGTTCACTCGAGCTAGAACTACTGGAGTTCGACCGTGAGCGGCCATTCGGTTTCGGTGAAGGTGAAGTTGCGATTTCGGTGGAAGAGGAAAGGATGCCGGAATATGCCGGCGAGGAGGGGTTGGAGCGGGGTTTGGTTTGGAGAGCTCGGAGATGACGATAGAGGTTCTGAGGGGATCAGCTCAACTTCACGTCCCACGTCGACTTTGCTGTGGATGCCGATGGGGAATCTCCTTGACGAGCTCGCACCCACCTCTTTCCGCTTGGTCCCCATGACCGCTTCCCCTTCCAAAAAGCCCCTGGCCATCTCCCATTCCTCTTCTCGTGCCAAGACCTCGCTTACAAAGAGCTCGACCACCTTGAGGTACCCTTCTCTCGCCGCTTCGACCCGCTTCTCTGCTTTCTGAGCTACATTACTGTTTGGCGAGATGGCGAAGATGAATGCGTCAGGTAGGAGGGCGAGCCAGTCCTCGGCGAATCGGTGGGTGAACGGTAGGGATAGCTTCAGTGCAGCAAGCAGGAGCGTTGAGAGGAGAGGCGGGGGAAGAAGTCGGGGTTCAGGGGAAGAAGCGGAGAAATAGGTCTCCGCGCAGGTATTGTGGATGTGCGCGAGCATGTCTTCAGGTGGTGACGGCGGAAGGAGCGCTTTAAGCTCGTTAGGAAGCCTCGAGGTGTTGGAGGGCGGGTCGGTGTAGAGGGAAGCGAGGGAGGAGATGACGAGTTTGAGCGTCTTGATGATCCATGATTCGAGCTCGTCTTCCTTGTGCACTTGGGCGTCTAGGTCGTACCATGCTTCATTCCGAGAGCGAAGCTGGGTCTTCAGGAGCTTAGTGAGTCGCGCAAGATTCGCTTGAGTCGTCGAGTGGTCTCGGCGGACGAAGGATTGGACGGCGGTATTGTACAGGATCTCGATTTGGCTGTCGAGGGTTCGTGAGGAAGACTTTGCCGAGTGTGTAGTCGAAGACGGCATGATGACCTAGGCAACGTTGTCGAACCCCAAAATGTCGGCAATAATGAACGGAAAGGAAAGAGGGCAGACTGGACATTATTGCAACCGGTACCCGGTAACTCCGGTTAAGTGGGCGGAACCAAATACCCGCCTGAAGGCCCTGTTAGGGTGATCCAGGGTCATCAAACGGAGACATCCGTCTTTCGATCCGGGTTGGATGATGACCCGGGATCGTGATGAGGCCGGCTGGTCATCATTCGCGCTGCATGGTATCAGTACCGGTCGACACGCAAATTGACCTTCCTTTGGCTTGAGCTGGACCATCTCTGCTCTCCTCTCGTTTCCGCTTGTGATTCTCAGGCCTCTGTTTGAGGACCGTCGCCTTCTCGCGTACCCGCTCCCTGTCCTCCTTCAGACCATCTCTCAACGCTACCCAGCCAAACCAGTGCCGCGACGAGAAGAATTCGTGAAACCACGCCTCCATCTCGTCCTTGGTCCCTCGCTCCAAAGCATCGCGCTAGGCTGCTCCGACTCTCATCAATTGAGCTCAAGGACAACTCACTATATGCCTCAAACAGGTCTGCGAGTAGCTTCTGCTTCGGATAATGCATCGCTCGATGATGGCTCAGGCGGTGAGGAAGGCGATATGCCCAAGCGATGTAGCTGAAGTTGTTGGTTTTGTTGAGCTTCGTCCTGAGCATCTGACCTGGTAAGCGATATGTTTACCATGGGTTCCTGAGACGCACTACGAGATCCTGGGGGACATTAGGACATCCCATGTCTGAGAACGGCCTCGGTAGCGTAGATATTGAGGATGGAGTCACTTTTAAATTCCAATGCGTGGAATGACTTCTGGGACGGACGAGCGGCACGGAGGGAACGATGAGTACGTGTATGGCTTGAGAGGATGGCGTTATGGATCTTCGGCAGTCTTGGCAGCGTGAGGATATTGAAGGGAAAGTCCGGGTGATCCCAGCCCCTGTTGATGTTGCCCAGGAATTGATGAGCGTACCGATCGAAGTCGTCGGCTGAGAGGTCCGGAAAGGCGAGGTCCGTTCTTTCAGCCATCGTGGCGCAGTGGCGCAATCATAGACGATTGAGACAGAACAGTAAGAGGAAAGCGAGAGAGAATGGTTGAACTTGATGCATCGAGGACTGAGGACCCGCTGATTGGATGGATGGGTCTGTAGGGAGGTACAATGATGGATAGCCATCGCGGTCAGCTCCGCCATCTACACCACCAACATAATACGAACTTCATAGAATATTTGCGTGGATGCAGATTAAGTTAAGCGAACACAAGAACCCGAGATAGAACTCAGGGGGGAAGCAGAGGTACCACAGTTTAACAAAATGTTGAATGACTTGGGGAAAAACAAGCTTCCTGCCTGCACGCCGGATCGAACGGCGGACCTTTTCGTCGTAGGAGCAATAACATACGAGCGAAACGCGCTACCGCTGAGCCATACAGGCTAAATCAACTGCCTTAACCACCTATACGATATATGGCGATATCAGCTAGCTCCCCAATTGAATTTGGCGGATCTTTCCCCTATGTCATCGCGAACTATTGTGCGCAGGATGTGCGTCGGACAGATACAAGGCATGTGTCCATCTCGCACTTTAGGGGTTAGTGGAAGCGTGAAGCGCGGGGTTCAGCCGGCTACAATTACTTAGTCTGTCTCTTGTAGTTTATGTTGTTACAAGGTCGAAGCTGATAAAATCTCTTTGGCTCAAATCACAAATCAGATTTCAATGACTTGTTTCATATCCATACAACCTCGATTACTAGGCAACGATGAAGGCGAATGTAAAGCGCTGAATGGGATTTTCTGCCAGCAGAATGTTCAAGGCGGGAAGATCCACGGGAAGGGCAGAGTCAGACCAATATATTTGACAAAAATGTCACTCTGAGGCGCCCACACTTGCGGCAGCCTTGGGAGGTCAGCTTGACTGCACCGCCGATGAGGAGTTTGCTGTTCTAATGTGAAGGTTCGACGTCAGCATAGGACTGATGGCAGGAGCTCTCATGTAGTGAGTGTCCCGATTAGCAGCCAAAGCCCAGAATTCCTCTAGGCTCCGGATTCCGCCGGCCCGGAAAAACGAGTGGGATGATCACTTCCGCGTCGGTTTCATCGTGGATCTTTCGCCCAACGACTATACGTCTTCACAACATCGCCATGGCCCCAACATACGACGCGGTCAAGCTACCCTCGCATGTCAAAACTGTCTTGATAACAGGAGCGGGTGGTAAGTCCACCCTACTCTCCCCGACGACCGCGGCTGATCTCTTCCAGGCTTCGTCGGACAACAGCTCACTCAGCTTCTTCTCAAGGTCCAATCTCATGTCAAGCTCATCGCGACAGATGTTGTGGAACCGCCAAATTTCGGGGTCACCGACACCGGCAAGCTCAAGACTGTGAAAGCGGACCTTGGAGATGTTTCTCAAGTGAGGGCGCTCTTTGACGGGGAAGAGATTGGAGGAGTCTACGCTCTACAGTACGTCATCGTGCTTCTTTCTGTCTTAGCCTGAACGCCTTCCCATGCCGCGCTTCCTGTCCTCCTCTCCCTCTCCCCCCTTACATCCCTCCTTCCCTCCCCTTTGCCGGCGCTTCTCTTCCCTCTTCCCTCTTCCTTCCCCCTTTCCCCCTTTCCCCCTTGTCTGTGTCCGCCTTCCATGTTCCCCATCTCATCTTTATCCCGCCACTCTTCCCCCCTCCTCCTTCGGGATGACGGATGAAGAAGCAGAACTAAGAGGCCGCAGTGGGGTCATGTCCGGCGGCTCCGAATCCAACTTCGAGCTAGGCTACGCCGTCAACGTCGACTCCCACCTCAACCTCCTCAAGGCCACATACGCATCCGTCAGAGGCGACTATGTCCCGGTCTACGTCTTTGTCTCGAGTCTTGCAGTGTATGGAGGACCAAAATGCACACCGGAGAGCCATGTGGTACCTGCGGACACGCCAGTGCTCGCCGGGAGTAGCTACGGCGTGGAAAAGCAGATCATGGAGCTTTACGTGTATGACTATGGGCGAAAAGGTGGGTCCAGCCATTCTCCGGGACGAAAGTAGCGTTGACCTTGGTGAAGGATACCTCGACACGCGTTCTGTCCGCCTGCCAACCGTGGCGATCCGATCAGGTGCAGTGAGTCTCCGCTGCCTCACCACTCCCACAACCCTCCCGTCGGCGCCGTTCTCCGCACCGACGCGACCCCGGACCTCCTGCCGCAGCCCTCATATCCTGCTCTGTTCCCCTCCACGCTCCGTTTTCCCCCTGTTTCCCCCTTTCCCCCCTTCCCCCCTTCCCCCCTTCCCCGCTCCTCACCTCCCCTCCCCCTTCCCCAGAGAAACGTCACTCCAGACACCTTCCGAAATTGAATCAAGCTGATCCCGTCAGCCCTCCACCGCGGCGTCCTCCTTCATCTCCGGCCTAATCCGTGAGCCTCTCCAGGGCATCACCTCCGAATGCCCTATCGCGTCTTCCCTCGACGATCCGATCCTCGACAACATGCCGGTCTATATCTCGCGTACCAAGACGGTCATTCGGAACATCGCGTACGCAATGTGTATGCCCGCTTCCCACCTCACCGAGGGTGGGGGGAGGAGTATCAATCTCCCAGGCATCAGTATTACTCCTCGACAAATAATTGAGGCTCTGTAAGTCGTTTCTGTGAGTGTGGTGGACAGAACTGATGTGGGTAGTGTTGAGCATGGAGGGGAGGATAAGATGAAGTTGGTGGAATTCAAGCCTGATAAGCAGGTCATGACGATCTGTAAAGGATGGGCTGGGGATTATGATAGTACGGATGCGGAGAAGATGGGGTTCGAAAACGACGATAAGAAGACGGGGTTCGCGGCGGCTGTGGGAGACTTCAAGGAGGAGTTGCAGGCGGAGGGGAAGCTTGTGTGAGTGGGAGTAAAGACGTCTACCGAGCTTTGGGATATGAAGGCACTGGAATGACAAGCGCCTCGCTTTCATGTCTTGAGCACTCATCTTTCGCTGCGGTTGCGGGGACTTCGAAAGGAGATGAAGGTCGAGGGCGAGCCTGTCCTCAGTGTCAGAAGGAATGAACCCAGCTTTAAGAGATCGATGCGCAGGAAGCGTGTGGTGCGGAAGGGAATCGTCATCATTCGTGAAAGATTGCTGTCGCTCGCGATCCCCATCGTGCTGGCATCGGTCGATCATTTACTCAGCGAGCATGCAGAGATCCTTTCAGGATGTGGAAAGAGGGTTCATGCATCTCAAATACATCTCTCGACGTCTGATCACTTCTTCCTAACCGTCAATACCAACATATCCCCATCATCCAGATTGACACTAGCCATCGTACTCGCGTTACTCATGACCTTCTGCCCATAATCCAACCTCAATCTCGAAATCGGCAGATCCGCATCCACCACTCGCTTGATCCGTTCTCGCACGGTCGAGAAGAGGGTGTTGAGGGGTAGGTCTGGGACGGTGATGATTGATCCGTTGAGCTTCCATTCGGGCTTCTCGGACATGTCGGGGAGTTGGACGGATATTGCGATCGGGTCGGGATGAAGGGACATCCAGTCGATTTCCTGTAGCATGTCAGCAGCATTTGAAGAATCAGAAGAGACGCACCGAGTAGAGTTGGCCGTAGGGGCGTTTCTCGATCTTTGGCCGTTTAAAGAGGGGTCGTTCCGCGGGTTCCTCCTCGTCCCGCGCATGAGGTTGACCGGCGACAGGAGGGGTACCCGCGCCCATCTGAGCCATGCGAGAGGGATGGATGGAGGGAGCAGAGGGGGTCTCATATGTGATATACTCCTTCTGGGTCGGACCGGTAGGAGCGGCAGAGATCGTGGTGCCGGAGTAGGCTGTGCCGCCCCCCGGAGTGGGCAGGCCAGCTGCCATTGGAGGCGGTATGGACTGATGTGTCAGACCTGGGCCGATCTGGGGCCCGGACGCGGGCGTCTCGCCGCTGCTTGTCAGCTTCGTCCTGCTCTGGGGAGACTCACGTAAGACCCAATCTCGAATGCATCTTCTTGATCTGGTCGTCGACGTTGAACTGCGTCTGGAAGGTCGTCTCGGTCTTCTGCGCGGAAGCGGTATGACCATCCCAGATGATCTTCTCCCTCTCTCGCCGACGTGCCTTCTCCTCTTCCTCTCTCCGCTTCCGTTCCGTCTCGTCGATCTCGTCGCCGAAGAGATCGGTACGCTGACTAGCGAGATTTCGGAGTGATGCGGAGACATCGGCACCCTGCTGAAGCTGTTGCGCCTGTGATCGCCGCATCTCCAGTACTCGCTTTTGCTCTTTCCACTTGGGGTCGAGCAGCTCGATCCGGATATGCTCGGACAACTCGTTCTCGGGAATTGACTGACCGCAGTACGGACATTTGGCAGTGGCAACGGCGCCATTCCGGGAGATGCCTAGACAGTCAGCGAGCTCAATGACCTGACTCACCCTTCGGCACGTAATCCTTCCTGATCTTCATACCCCTCGACTCCATCGCCGCCCGTTGAACCTCTCTTGCCCTCGCTTGCTCCTGCTCCGCCTTGATTCTCTGCAAGCGTACTTCCTCCTCTTCCTCTTCCTCCATCTCCACCTCTTCTGCCGCGGTCGGACCAGGCATCCCGGTCACGCCACCGGTTGGTCCCGCGCCAGTCTCCTCCATGACCATCGACGCCATCCTCTTCTCCGCCATACTCATCGTCCGCAGCTTATCCACCGACGTCGGGGGCGGCAACTCTAGGTCGATATCGTTCTGGGTGAATTCGATAGTTTCGACCACGACGAAATCCTGCCAATCAATCGCCGCGAAAGCCTTCTGCTCCTCGTTCTGCTCCTTCGCTCGCTCATCCTCCCGTTTCCGCCGTCCTCGCTCCCATTCCGATCGGTTGCGCCCTTCCTCCAGTGTCTTCCACTTCGTTTCCGGATCGCCCACCTCCTTCACGATATTTTCGATCAGTCCAGGCGGAGGCTGCATGACCTTCATGTAGGATTCGACCATGCGGTTGTAGTACCCATAAAGTGAATGGGTCGGGCGGAGGAAGTCGAACTGGTAGTTCCGGCCTTCTCGTACGGACAAGGAGGAGAGGAAAGATCGCCCTCGTCGGGCGTGGAAGAGCGCAGTCAGGCGAAGGATATCCCTACAAAACGTCAGCTCAGTATGAGAACCCATTCTAGCACTTACAGGTCCATCGCCGTCACTCCCGGCAAGTCCACCTTGAACTCCCAAGCTTTCGGCTCATACATATTCAGATCCTCCTTCGTCTCTTCCACCTTCTTCTGCTCGGGTACAGGCGTCGCGCTGATCCCCTTTGCCGCATCTTCAACATCCTCCCGCATCTTCTCGATCATATGTCGATAGTACTGGTGATACGGGTCCGCGTCGTTGAGGAAGGCGAACTTAGGGTCGGTCTTCTGGTGTTCACGGATCTTCTCCTCGAGCATGATGGGATTAGGGGACTTGGAGATGTGACCGGCAGTCTTGTCGATGATGCCTGGAAGAGTCCGTCATGCAGTACTCATGGATCATAAGGCTTACCTCTGATCTCCTTAGGAGGGTAGATGATCCCCTTCTTGAACCTATCGCTCGCCCTCGGAGGTCTGTATTCGCCTCCCAATCCCGGATCCTCTTCCTCCATCCCATCCGTGCCATTAGGGGTGCCATTGCCGTTGACGATGGCGTTGGGCTTGGAGCGCAGCTCATCCTCCCCCGCGTAGGTGTTGACCGGCTTCGGTAGACTAAGAGTAGCCATGGCGACCGCTTTTACCGTGACCGCCTGATGTTTAAAGTCGGGGACGCAGTCAAACATACGGCGCCCATGAGTGCTCGGCCGGGACTATACGGAGTTATTTTCATGCGGCACTTGATGTCGCGGCTGTTTTTCCCTCTTGAGACAATGGCGGGTTCTTTCTTGCCCTCAACCCTTGCCTCATCTACTCGTTCTCGATTCACTTGAAAATCATGCAGGGACAAATATCATCCTATCGACGGCTCCCAGTAGACAGGTCCTCTCATCCATCCATGTCTGACGCACCTCTTCGGTCAGGACATGCGCAGTCCTTCACTCAACCCCACCCGCAAGCACAACAACGCAAGTCGATGCCTCCGCCTTCTCCCAGATCTCAATATCCCGGACAGCCTTGGTCCACTCACTCATCGGTATCTTCCAGACTCAGCCCAGCATTGAGTCAACATTCGGCAGAAGTACGGGTCAACATGCAGATCCCGTCTAGGCAGACCAGCGCAGACTCAGCCTGGGATGAGAGGTTGAAGACGCCCAAGGAGACTTGGCCTGAGACGCCGAGAGAGCAGAACATCGCGCAGGTAGCTGTACAAGATGCAGTCGAGGCGCAGTTCGACCATCTTCTGGTAAGCGGAGTCTCTTATCCACGATTCACCATGTTGACGCCGCCGAGGAATCGCTTCAAGTCCCTGCATCGGTCCGAGAGAAGTTCACAACCGTCTCATCCGACGTCAAATCCTCCATACTGTCTTCCACCATGACCTCTAATCCCACCATCCTATCATCCCTCGGTCTCCCACCATCTACCAAGGACACGCCAAAAGTGAAGAAGCGCATGTCAGCGCCGCGACTACGGAAAGCCAAGTCATCCTCCAGCGTCGGCAGCCCCGGTCCAAATCCCGAAGTCGGCAAGACGTACAGCGTCGAGGGCAATCAATTCACCATCGTCGCTTCTCCTCTATCCTCGCCAATTATCGGTTTGCCGTCGCCATCGTTCTCTCTCCGCGGACAGTCTATGGACATGTCTCGACCACCCAATTCCCGCCAGTCTACAGGTCCCGCCCGACCGATGTCAATGAGCCTTTTCGGCCCTTCCTCATCGTCGAGCTGTATCCCGTCGACTAGCAAGTCAGGTGGGAAGGGTTTGGGGATCAATATGGGCGAGCAGCCCGAGTCATTCATCCTGTGGCTGGGTAGCTACAAGGGAACGGACTTGAGGTTGGAGGTCGGGAGATGCAAGAAGATGCGGATGCTGCTGCGACATGAGTCGACTACATGGGTAGCAGCGTTTCTGGAGATGGGAGGATACAAGCTGGTCTTGGCCAGGCTGCAGGATGTGCTGGACATGGAGTGGCGGTAAGTCCAGCTTCACGGATAAGATCTATGACTGATCCCGACTAGGGAGGAGCAACATGACGATCAGATGCTGTATGAGCTGCTGAGATGCGTCAAGGCGCTCTCCACGTCCGAGGTACGTCTCGCTGGGTCCGTGGACCCCTTCCTGACTCCATGGCAGATTGGCAAATCCGCCCTACGAGCTCACTTCCCGGTGCCATTCCCCGCACTCTCCACCCTCCTATTCTCAGAGAAGAAGCCCGGTGATCTCCCATCCCGACAAATCATCGTCGAGCTCTGGCTCTTCCTCTTCGGCCTGTTTCCTCCCGTCTCTTCCCGCAATCCCGCATCCCGACCAACTAGCGTCCGCTTCGACACCGAACCAGTCGATATTACCGCTACTATCCGATCCCTCCTAGCACCGGAACTTCCTGACCCAACGAAGGAGCAACATGAATTCATCACGGCCGCGCATAGACCGAGGGTGTTCAAGGCGTGGGTAGGCGAGTTGAGCGATATCTGCCGAGACTACTTCTGGTGAGTACTCTTCCCGGGTCCTGCTCGAGTCTCATGACTGGTCGCAGGGTCATGTGTCACGGCTCGAATACCCTCTGGGCTCTGGACGAGGTGGATGAGGACCTCGTGGAGAAACCGGTCGCGCCGGGAGGTGCGACGGGCGGGGTCGAGTTTGAAGCGATGAACTACGTCGTAAGCGGTCTTTCATCTTGCTTGCACCATGCTGATGAGATTCAGACAACGCATTTCAAGCTGTTGAATACGCTGTGCAAGTATCAAGCGCGAGCAGATCGGTCCAAAGCGACGCAGTTGCATCACGACCTCTTGACATCAGGCATGGACAGGATTCTTGTCGTGCGCCGCCGATCTCGACCTGCAGCTTAGGGTATACTGACGGGTCATGCAGACTTTGAGAAAAGCCTCGACGACCTACTACCCATCCCTCCACCTCGAACTAGCACGCTACGTCTCCCTCCTCCGAGCCGCCTCGCCGAATGCCAGATTACCTCACCTCATCGATAAGCTTGTCGGGAGCGCACCAGAGGAGGTGAGGAAGAGGCACGCGATTGGAGGGTGGTTACCAATGCCGATCCCGCAGGTAGCCACGGATGGGGGACGGAGGGGAGCATGGGATGTGCAGAGCTCACCACGAGTCGGAACCCGGAAATAGAGACATGGGGTCATTGGACCGCTAGACATTGTACATGTGTTCTCATACCCAGCCCGTCAACACGAGTCATACCAATGCATATCGCATTTGCAGCAGTTTGACGGTTCCAGGAAGTTGCGGACGGTCTGAAGGATGATGCCGAAGGGGAATCGAGCGGCATTTCTGGCACTCTGACACAAGGTCGACTCAGATGGACAGAGTAGGAACTCTCCTCCAGCCAGGAAGAACAACTTCGCGCCAGTCTTGTCTGACGAGTCGTCCCTCCTTGCTCATAAAAGGATCAAAGCCTCACTTATTGCATGGAAACGATCCTGCATTGCCCGTATCTTCTCCCTCATCCTCAATCGCTGGACGTCCTCCCCCGCCGGTACCGCAACAGTTGCATCGAGCTCCAATCCCGCTCAGTGCGACATATTCTTCCTCCCCTTCAACGCCCTCCTCTTGAGTATCTTCCTCCCCCCAACACTCCTCAACCTAGCCAAAAAACCATGCCGTCGTTTCCTTTTCCTCTGTGACGGCTGGTACTCGGTGCCTCTTACCGTGAAGCGGACTTGCATCTGTTGATGTCGGTGTGGGGAAGTTGAGGGTCGCGGTGTTAGGTGGGGAAGGGGGGTGGGTGGCGTGAGACGAGGTGGGGGTTGGGAATGGAGGAAGGAGGGGTAGAGGAATGTGCTCGGGCGGGAATATCGTCGAGGATGTGCGTCAATGGCAGTGTCAGGTGTGGCCGACGCGGTGGCGAAAACCAAAGGTGTGAGATGAGGTCTGGGGTGGGGTATGAGGCGTAGATGTGGTGAGGCGAAGGTAGGGGGACGGATGACACCGGTGAGACGATGAATGAGGCGGGGCATGGCGGCGAGATTCACCGGGGCCTCTGCTTGGCGTTGTGATGGTGGGTAGGCTCCTTGGCGTTATGATGGTGGGTAGGCCCCTTGGCGTTGTGATGGTGGGTAAGCTGATGAGAGCTGCAGGTGCAGGTCCCGTGTAAAGTTCCGGCGTGCGGGTTATATCTTTGATGAGGACCAGCAGGCGACCTGTAGCGATTCGAGGTTTCGGATCAGGAGAAACGGCAGAAAAGATTTGGGATATTCCCAAACCCCGCCAAAAGTAAACCCAGCCAGAAACCGTCCTTGAACCCAACCATCACCAAAAATTACCATTTCCATTCCTGCTCATCAGCTCTCGGCCCCGCGAAATGAGCACCCTCGCCGCGTCCAGCTCCACATCCCCCGCCACGATCATCGTTCAACCCCCACCCCCTTCCGGGACCCGTGAATCCCGAATAGCCACACACTCGCACATCAAAGGTCTCGGTCTCGCCGATGATGGTTCCGCCATGGCCGTTTCCCAGGGGTTTGTGGGGCAGCGGATGGCGAGGGAGGCGTTGGGGCTGCATTTGGCGTTGTTGAAGATGGGACGGCATTCGGGCCGGCCGCTTTTACTCGTCGGACCGCCCGGGACTGGGAAGGTGGGCAGTTTGGGTATGGTCGGGCGTGGAGCTGATCAATGGGTGGGTAGACTGCGATGGCGTTGGCGATGTCGCAGGAGTTGGGGAGCAAGGTTCCTTTCTGCGCTATGGTTGGGTCGGAGGTGTACTCGGGGGAGGTGAAGAAGACTGAGGTGCTAGGGAGCTGTTTCCGACGGGCTATAGGTGGGCCATGTCTACCCTTGCCGTTGTGCCTGTTGTGCTGATCAGTGACCAGGCATTCGGATCAAAGAAACGAAAGAAGTCTACGAAGGCGAGGTGACCGAGCTCACGCCGTCCGAAGCCGAGAACCCGCTCTCAGGCTACGGCAAGACCATCTCTCACGTCATCGTCGGACTCAAAACCGTCAAGGGGACCAAACAACTCCGACTCGATCCGAGCGTCTACGAAGCCATCCAAAAGGAACGTGTCGTGGTTGGCGACGTCATCTACATCGAAGCCAATACCGGTGCTGTTAAGCGAGTCGGTCGGTCAGACGCTTACGCCTCCGAATTCGACCTCGAGGCGGAGGAATACGTACCGCTGCCGAAGGGGGATGTGCATAAGAGGAAGGAGTTGGTGCAGGATGTGACGCTGCATGATTTGGATATGGCGAATGCTAGACCGCAAGGTGGACAGGATATCATGAGTGTTATGGGCCAGTTGGTCAAGGGTGGGAGGACGGAGGTGACGGATAAACTGAGAAGTGAGATCAATAAGGTGGTGGATCGGTATATCGAGCAGGGAGTTGCCGAACTCGTCCCGGGCGTGCTCTTCATCGATGAGGTGGGTCTCCCGGTCAAAGATGATTCAAACACTGACCTACTCGTTCGCCTCGCTACGCTCGGCTCGCTCGTAGGTCCACATGCTCGACATGGAATGTTTCACCTACCTGAACCGCGCGCTCGAATCCCCCCTCTCACCCTACGTCGTCCTCGCCTCCAACCGGGGAATCTGCACGATCCGAGGAACCGAATACGACGGTGTCGTCGGGGGCTCGGGCGAGGGTATCCGTTCACCCCACGGGATCCCCATCGACCTCCTCGACCGATGTATGATCGTCAAGACGGATCTGTATACTCGCGACGAGATCCGGGCGGTCCTCGATCTGCGATGTAGGGTGGAAGGGATCACGTTACGGAACGAAGCGCTGGATCAGCTTGCGGATGAGGGGGAGAAGAGTAGCTTGAGGTACGCGTTGCAATTGTTGACTCCCGCGGCGATATTGGCGAGGACGGCGGGGAGGAGCGAGGTGGGTTTGGAGGATGTGAGTGAGTTGGGGGAACTATTTTTGGATACCAGACGGTCGGCGGGAGTTTTGAGGGCGATGGATGAGGCGGGGAGGATGGGTTAGACGGGGTTTAGATGGCATGGCATGCAGGCATCGCATATGCAGTAAACCAGCCCACAAACCAGCTATAGCGTGTACTTATCAGACATGCAGGATAGCTATGTACCGAGGGTGGGTATGTGTAGCACGCAGCCATCACATATGCGGTAAATCAGTTCACGAGACGGAAGCTATTAGTGTAGGAATCGCAAATCAGCAGGGATCTCACAGTGAATGGGGCATTGCATAACTTATGCATTGCACATGCAGCGTAGCTATCAACCGAAAACTCCGGCCAGCGATGAGCTGTCATCCTGCCTGTTGTGATCCGATTCCACCAAGTGTTGTGATCCGATTCCACCAAGTGACGGGGAACCTCATCCCGCCGCGAACGCTCTTTCCCGCGCCCCGTCCGCCTCCTCGCCCTCGCCCATCCCCTTCGAATCATCCCAATTCTCCTGCTTCATCTCCCTAAACGACTTTATAGGAACATCATCCATCGTCCAAGTCCGCTGGATGACCCCGCTACCTAGACACCATTTCTGATACCAGATCGCTGCAACCTGACCCGGAGCGACGCCATGGATCGGTTCGAGGAAATCCATCGTCAACCTGTCCAATCATCAGTATACAGATCGCATTGGGTGTGGAGACTAACTCACCCTTTGCCGTCCCAGTCGTGGCTGAGGACACCGGTGACGGGCTCCATCCTATGTCGAAGCTGTACGAAGGCACGTTTCTTCCCTCCTGGGACGATACCCTTCGGTACACGCCCGTGTATCCAGTTAAAAGTGCCTGTATGTATCCGGGTGCACATGAGCATCGGATGTTCCCTAGGGCTTTGTGAGCGATGTTGGAGAAGGTGCCGAAGCGGGCTCACGCTCCAGGAACAACGAGAATGTCGTTCCCGCTCTCCCCAACGCCTTTTCGCGCTACGAAATAAGGCTCCACCATCCCTCCTAGTCGTGCGCCTTGACCGATAGTGTAGTGCCACAAGCCTTTGTGCTCGCCCAATCGATGGCCCTCGGTATCGACAAGGTAGCCTTGCATCTTCGGCGCAGATGCGTATTGCGCTACAATGGTCAGATCCCGCATGATTTGTGCGAGAAATCGGTATTCACAGATGAAATCCCCAAAATTACCTCGCTCCCCGACGAAACAGAGTCCCATACTCTCCTCTCGTTCTGCCGTCGATAGTCCGTAGAACTCGGCGAGTCTACGGACCCAAGGTTTCGTGATCTCCGCGAGGGGAAGGACCATCTACTCTCATCAGCGCCATGCAATTTCGGTAGAAGAGACTGACTCGTTTAAGCTGTGCCTCCGAGATCGACGACAAGTAGTAGGTCTGATCTTTGCCCATGTCCTTTGCTCGACAGAGTCGGATCGCGTGTGGGACTCGCTTGACACGAGCGTAGTGCCCTGCGCGTAAAGGCAGATCAGCAATCCGGATGGCTCGGTATCTTGAGGACCCGCTGACCTGTTGCGAGAAAAGCTCGAGGATTGAGGGGAATGTACTTGAGCAGGGCGCCGAGCTTGATTTCCCTACAATCTATCAGCTCATCCAAGACCGGAAGAATCCAGGGGGACCCACCGATTGCAAGCGACATCCGGATTCGGTGTCCCGCCCTCCTCCCATACTCTCACAGCCGGCTCAAACACCTTACTCCAGTACTGCTTGCTCAGATCGACCAAGCGTACTTTGTTGTCGGGTATACCGACGTGCTTCGCAACGGCCTGGACATCCCGCCACTCCTTCTCCCACGAGCAGGGCGAGAGGTTAGGCTTGCTTGACGACGCGGTGTTGGAAGAGTAGGAGAGGGTTGAGCGAGGTGAATCCTCTTGACCGCTGTCTTGATTCTCGGAGAGAAGCGGGTCCCAATTTCGCATGTAGATCACGTTGAGGTCGAGGGGCTAGATTGGCATTGTTAGCGAGTCGCTCGTCGAGGATTGTAGGGAATCTCACCATCTCGGACAAGATGCGTAAGGTGACTGACGAGTCGACGCCACCTGACATCGCAACCGTCACTGTCGAGACTCATCAGCTTCCCAACGAGTGTGTCCTTACGACAAGATACTCGCCATGATCCCCTGCACGCAATCCGAGCTCCATCATGTCCGGTAAGAGCTGTTTCAGGTCGCCCTGGGTGAAGTGATGGATATATCGCTCGCCTAGCTGTCGTCGAGGGGCAAGGCGCATCCTTCCAGATGATGGCTCATGGCCTCCACCGCTATTCGCTGAGAGCAGTCCCGACGAGGGGCGAAAAGGTTGACGGACAGATTGGGATGGTTGATTGGGAAATGCGGCACGGTGAGCCGGCCCTCCCTTACCCCACGATGGAGTAGGGAAAGGGAGAAGGGGATTGGCTATTGCGGAGGCGATTGGAATTTGATTCCGACGAAAAGCATAGCGAGATTCCAAGCCGGTCATGAAGTGGTCTTTGATGCATAGCTGGGATGTGGAGGGCGCGGACGATGCGAAAGAGGAGCGGGAGATATGAGCGGAACCATCATCGGCGTGTATCGGCTGACTGCCGGGAGTGAAAGAGACGGAAGCGTGTCGGAGATGATGCTGGGAGAATGACAGGGCGTGACGAACTGTGGTACAGCACGAGCGCGGACCGAGACAAATGTACCGACTCATCAGTAGAAATGAAAGATGACAGGTAGATTGTCGGCAACAAAATCTTGGGACCTCTAACCCGGAGCTGGACGAATGTCGGGGCTCATCGGACTACTGTTGAAGGCGTATCTTCTTACTCGCCTATCCAGCTAGCTAGCAGGCCTAGTTGGCAGCTTCCCCATCACCTCGGACATTCATACATACATTCTTACATCATATGCTACAGGTGCCAACAACTACAGCATCATATCAGGCACGACATAAACTCCTAGAGAACGAGAGACGGGAACTCATCCGGACACCATTGAATCTGAAACGTGATTTGGTATAGTGCGCAGCCTCAGCTATAAACCTGGAGTCAAATCAAGCTACATGCTTAGCGTGCAGAACGGACGATCACGTTCCTGAGATCATGAACCAAAAAAGGCGTAAAAACCGAAGCTTCCGAAGGAGAGCACGACGCGGGACTCCAGAACGGTGAAGGCGATTCAATGTCTCTCAATAGATCCCAGAATCTTTCGTCAGATTCGGTCTATCGTATTCAATCGTTAGAGCGATGTGGGAATAGCGACGCACAACCGATCTGCGATCTTTGCCCTTCGGCTAAACACAGCAGCATATCGAATCCTTTGCCTCTTGCTCAACTGCGGTTTTTGGACTGGGCGAAAATCTCAGGCGGGCACATATTGGATTCGCAGCGAGGCTCGTCGGCACATTAATATCGCATCCGCAGGAATCTGTCGAGTGCTGGCGTTGGAAGTCACCAGCTGGTCACTTGACCACCCGATGACCTGAGGGCATCTCTACACCTATCCTCAGAGTCCTCCCGCCATGCCCGTCGGGTTCCGCAAGGGGTCACCCCAGCAACGCACCCGCTTCGCCCCATCCCGAGTCTCCGCCGCCTGGCAAAAGGTTGTCTCACACCTCACTCCACCCTCACAGCCGTCGACCACATCACAGTCCGCCATCGACTCCACCTTCAACCACACCGATCTCTACTACAATGAATCCCTCAACATCACCGTCCAACACCTCGACCTCCTCAATCCCAAGTCTGGCACGCATGACCGACATAAACGCATGGGGTTCCGCCGAAAAGGCGTGAAAAGCAGCCAGGCCAACAGCAACTCAAGGTTCGGCGATGACGAGGATCCAGGACAACCGAACGAGCCGGTATCCCACATCGTTGTAGACGCTGACTTTGATCACTTCACCCCGGCCACCGCCAAGTCAGACTCAGATTCTAACAGTCAGACACCTGATGCGAGTGCAGCCAACACGAAGCAAGCAGCATCGAGCGGGAGTGACCTCGGCTTCTCGAAAGCGGAAGCAGATGATGATGACGAAGAGGGGAACCGGGCAGATAGGAGTGATGCGCAGAGCATGAGGCCGGACCGAAGGAGTACATGGCTACAACGGACCGCGGCATACGAGTGGATCTTCGAGAGGTTGTGGCCTAATATCCGGCATTTCTTTGATTCGAGCTTCCCGGAGCCCAGCAAGGAGCGGTCGTTCCAAAAGGAGGTAAGCTCATACAACCTCGACTCAGGCTAATCCTGCAGGCATGGTTCACCCAAAAACAAGGCGCCCTCGTCTCCACCGTCTTCTTCCTCATCTCCTGGACCCTCACCGCAGCGCTTCAGCCCAAATTCAACACATTTTACGATGTTACCTACTTTGTCGTCGCCGGGGTAGGTCCACTCTCCCTCGTCCCAAAGCTTTCTAACCTGGACTAGACTCTCACCGTCCCGCTCGTCGTCCTTGTCATGTTTGACTTCCCACGGCGACACCCCTGGATCTGGCAACCCTGGCTGCTTGGCGGCACTTGGGTTCTAGCCGATCTGCTCATCATCGAAATGCATCGTTGCAGCTTCTTCGGCGAGAATCCCCACTGTGGAGCGAAAAACTTCCTCAACACCCTCGGCTTCGCGTTCGGGCAGCCTACCTTGGCCATCCTCGCTCTCCGACAGAACCGGATTTTCGCTTCGATCGGCGCGGCGCAGTGGCTCATCATCGTTGGAGCTCTGCTCTTGTCGGAAGGCGCCCCAAAATTGTTCCTCCGGAACGTCATCAATTGTACCTGGTCATCGGCTCCGTTTATGCTGGGCTGATGGGGATGAAGTCGCTCTATTCCACGCATTCCTCATCGGCACGAGCTTTCTCAAGGAGCGGAGCGATCGCCAAATGTTCGCCCTTCGACAACAGCTGAAGATCCAGTACAGGTGCGTAGTCCACAATGTTCACCCTACCCGCTGACACCATCGAAGGGCTACTCAGTCCGCTCAGGTCATGGAGCGCCGAGCGTCCGATTCGAAGAAGCGCTTCGTGTCATACAGTTGGCCCTTCTTCAGCTCGGCCATTCATGCTGACTCTCGCAGTCTTCCACGAGGTCCGAGTGCCTCTCAACACCGCTCTCCTTGCCGTGCAGAATCTGGAAGGAGAGCTCGTATTCAAGGGGCTGCATGACGATCAGGAGGAAATGGTGCACGGGTTGATTGGTAGCTTGACCATGATGGAGAAGGTGAGCTGGAAGATCGCCCTAGGGTTTCCGTCTGACAATGGCAGGTCCTCAACGATGTGCTGTCATTCAACCGGATGGAGTCTGGCAAAGTGGGTTCGACACCAGGAAGGCCAATCCCTGCTAACGTCGATCAGTTTGCGCAAGCACGAAAGCAATTCGATTTCCACAAATCGATCCAGCTCGTCGGCCTGTCACATCGAATGCAAGCCCTAATGGCTGGGATCGATCTGATCGTCAGCCTCGATCCGGATATCGATAAGATCGGTGGTAGCTTTGTCGGCGATGAGATGCGGTTGCGCCAGGTTGCCAGGTAGATATCTCTTCCAAATTGTGTAATCGTAAGCTGACAGCTCGCAGCAACCTCGTCTCGAACAGTATCAAGTTCACCGAGTCCGGATCCGTGCGGATAGTCACCAAGCTCCTCTACCCTCGCCCAGAGCCCACACCAGCTACCGAGATTGACGATCCTCTACGACAGGCTGCAGAAAACGCTGATAAGATTCAGCAGATCGAAGATCGGGAGAGAATGGAGCGGTACAATTTAGGAGACATCGAGAAAGGATCCATAATCATGGAGAACCGGAGGCAATCGCGTGATTTGTCGAAGGACAAGGACGATGAGAGTAAGAGGTACAAGGCGGTCGTCCGCGTTGAGATCCACGACACAGGTGTTGGATTGAAGAAGCAGGATGTTATCGAGTGAGTACCCGCACTCTGGTGTCGATCAAGCTGACGCCCATCAGCAATCGATTGTTCTCTCCATACGTTCAAACCGAGATCGGTCGCCGACAAGGCGGCAAAGGCTCGGGTCTCGGTCTCGCCCTCGTCAGACAGATCGTCAAGCTAAGCCACGGCCGACTCGGCGTGGAGTCAGAATTTGGCAAAGGCAGCATGTTTTGGTTCGAACTCCCCTACTCGCTGCCTCCACTGTCCAGACCACGGACGAGGGAGGTGTCGAAAGATATCACAGCCTTTGGCAAGGTCACGATACCACAATCGCCAGCTAATCCGCCATTGGTGAGGATCATGGACCCGGCACATAGGGGAATTATACCACATCGACCGGAGATGGCGATGACGGAATCGACTATGCCTTTAATTGCTCATGGGTGGACAATATCTGGTGAGCGGGACCAAAGTACGGTTACTGGCACTGACATGCATCAGGCGCCCAAGAGCAGATGATCATACCACCATTCCCTACGGAAGTAACGACTTCAGGAGAGGCAGGGTCCAGCGATGGAATTCTGACCGATATCACCCAACGTCCTTCTGGCGAGCGGCGGTCATCCGAGTGGTCCGTCAAGCCTGGGCAGGGATCAACAACACCCACCATGCCTTCGGCCTCCGCTGCTCCGCCACTACCGAGTCCTGGCCTGCCTCTCTCTACCCTCGTGGTAGATGACGACAGGTCAGTCCTTCTCAGGCATGGATAGACTCAATGCTGACGAGATCAGACTTACACGAATGCTTATGTCCCGCATGCTTACTCGTCTCGGACATCAAGTTACTACGGCGGAGAACGGCAAGGTCGCGCTGGATATGATCCGGGATAGCTTTGAACAATCGCCTGGCTCGCCTCGCTTTGAGGTCGTCTTCTTGGACAAGTGGGTCGCCTCTCGCAAAGGACGAAGGCCTCGCTGATGTCATACTAGCCAAATGCCACTCATGTCTGGTGTGGAGGTGGCTAGGGAAGTTCGGGAGATGGGCTGCCCGCTCTACATCGTCGGATGTACGGGTAACGCCCTACGCGAGGATCAGGTTAGTCGCTTCCTGCGCTTTTCATCCAGGTCTATGCTGATGGGACATGCAGGACGAGTACATCGCAGCCGGAGCGGACGGCATCATCCCCAAACCCGTCCACCAGAAAGCCGTGGTCGAGTCCATACGCGAAGCGAGACGGCGAGTCGCAGGAGAGACGGCACCGAAGGATCTCGAGCCGGAGTACGGGGTTGGATCACCTATGACGGAGACGCCTTGAATACGGTTCTGAAGGAGTTCAGTCATATATGGTGTTGGAGCATCATGGTTGTATATATTACTTACATCCACATTTTCGGGTTCGCCTTTGGCCATTTGGTGGTCTGTATTTTCATTTGGACCTACGAGATATACAAGCACTTTGCTCAGGCAGTGGATCAGCACGTTATGTCTCGACTGCAAAACCCATGCATCCACATACAGAAAGTTGTAGCGAAGAGTCGCGAGTCAATTGGGGAAAATTTCGAAAGGATTTTGAAATAGGCGTGTTGCCACACGCGCCTCCAACCATCGTTATCACCAACTCTTCGCTTGGATCGTCCTCAATTCCTCCACCATAAGCTCAGCTCCTGGCGAAGTGCGTTGACAGGTGACTCTTCAGCGAGTGCTCCGCCGGACGAGCATGTTCAAAAACCTACCGACCTTCCGGTCCTTCCCCCAAGCTATCGGCCTACCTTTCCTCTCGTCCACCGAGGATGCGCAACTTAAGTTCAAAAGCGGAGACTTTGGGATCAAGCGATTGTCAGGCGAGGAGGTAGACCGAATTCGTCATCACTTGCAAGCTGGACGCTAATAAAAGTCTAGGTGATTGGCTTGTTGGACGTCGAGTACTGGGCGCAATATTACCGGTTGTTCAACTCTGCTGCGGACGTGTACTCCCTCATCTCGGTGCAGGACAGTACGCCTTGCAATGTTTGGTACTAAGTATACGTGTTGATGAGTACTTCAGTCCGGCAAGCGCTGAGCGTCCAGCCCATCAACGTCGCCAACCTCATCCACGTCCTCTCGCATCACCTCTTCACCCTCCTCCCCTCCTCCCTCTTCCCAACCTCATCCGCTACTTTCACCTCAGGTCAGGACCCGACGAAAGAGGCGCTGAATTGCTTGCGAGTGCTTGGACGGGTACTGGTGGTGGTCTACGAAGCGGAGGCGGGCGGGACTGAGGTGGAGGGAGAGGAGAAGAGCTTTGCCCAGAAGTGGTTATGGAGTCGACAGCCTGTTGAGCCGAGAACGGAGTCGAATGGGAATGGAGATGGAGAGGTACCGACGGCTGGGGAGGAGGAGAGTCAGTTCACGATAGCAGACGAGGAGGAAGAGGAGGAGATAGAGGGAGATGGGGTGGACGGAGAGGCTCAAGCTTTCAAAGCGGTCGTCGGACATCCTCCTGAGACTAATGGCGATTATTCATCCCCGACAGCGAACGGCGAGCAGATTGCCGACCCGCTATCCCGGCCCCTACCTCCTAAGGGAGACGACGAGGAAGAGCGAGAAGAGGAAGACATGATCCCGTGCTTGATCGACAGGCTGTTCAGCTGTACCATCGACCTCCTATTCTGCGCGGGCTTCACGGTGCCGGACAGTGTTCGGGGCCAGGACGGGCCCGGGGAGAAGATCAATGTGAGGATCCCTCCAGGAGAACTATACGACGAGCTAATGGGGGACCAAAGTATGTCATATGGGAGAAGGGCGTGGGGAGCACCGTCAGTGTGGGCAGCGCAGCCGAACTTGACCGGAATAAGACCGAAGTGCTTCGTGCGTGTAAAACTCACGAGCCATGCGTACAGACTCAATCGTACCAGGTTTTCTCATCATATTGCTATCTACAACAATCTACACCCCGCCTCACGCCCTTCACACCACTGCGAACCTCCCCCTCGAGCACCTCACCCACTCCCTCGAACGCCGCCTAGTCCTATCCCTCCTTTGTTCGTTCCTCAATACCTCCCTCGCCCCCTCGAAAGCCTCAGCCGGCATCGGCGGACAGATCCCGTATAATCACCTCATCTCGAACGCCGCAGACGAGAGACGAACGCTAGTCAGGGCTTCGTTCATGATGTTGCTTGTTGCGCTGGACTACCGGAAAGAGGATCCGATGCAGATGGGCGAGGGGAAGGATGAGAATGCGTTCCGGTACTTCATCTCGAAGCTGGTGAGTAGGCTCAATCGCGATATGCGGATGCTAATTGAGTTATAGCACCGGAAAGAAGACTTCTCATTTATCCTGAAAGGGATCTTGGGGATACTAGAGGAGCATATGGCCGTCAGCACAAACTACTTGCCAGGAAGCAACAAGCCGGTGCCGTACATCCTTGAAAATTGCGAGTATCGCCCAACGGGGTTCAGGGACCAGCTGAAATGATACCTAGATATGCTTCTTTGGCGGATGGTAGACCTGAACAAGGTAAGTAGATCAAAGGATTGGTGTGGCCATAATGACGAGGACCCCTTTTTAGCGCTTCCGGCAATACATCTTCGATTCTGGCAAAGCAACGGATGTGATCGGCTATATCCTCCTGACCTGTTTGGAGCTCAAGGATGACCCTGGTAAGCTAACCAAGTATCACCATCGAGTTAGCAGCTGATATTATCGTAGCGCACCACGGCCTCCTCCGCTTGCTATCTTATCTCCTACAAACCCTTTCGGCCGATCTAGCCTTTGCTCACGCACTGAATCAGCCGATACGCCTAACAGTCTCCGCAAAATGGGCCGTCCCGGGTATGGCAGCAGATTTCTTGATCGTCGTGAGTCCTTCTGCCAGCCTCCGACAATCAGACTGATTTCCTTCAGTCAATCTACTCCATCGCCACGACCCCAGGACTGAATCCACTTTTCCCGGCTTTGACCATCAGCATCGCGAATGTGGCGCCTTACGTCCAAAATATCGGAGTTCAGGCTTCGACGCGATTGATGCAATTGTTCAAGGCTTTCTCGGCGCCCAATTTCCTGCTGGCAGATGAGGGTCACCCGAGATTGGTGTACTATCTGTGAGTTCTCGCTATCGATGAAGGGAGACGGCTTATGTATTCTTAATCTAGACTCGAAACCTTCAACTCTGTTCTCTACCATCAGCTGAATGGTGAGCGGGTTTGTAATCAAGCTTGGACCGGCTAATGCGTACACGCAGACAATCCCAATCTGGTCTACGCTATTCTTCGCTCAAACCAAGACTTCCAGACGCTCGCTACGTTTACCCTCGTTTCCGGCTTGCGAGACATTCAGCGGCGGAAGGCTCTCCGTGCCTCAGGTGGGTCAGGTGGGACCTTAGGCGGAGCGCTCGGCTGACGGTTTTAGCCGAGACCAAGAAGTCGGAAGAGACAAAAGGCACAACCCGTACCAATTCCGAGCTCGACATGATCGCAGAGAAGGCAGCTCTGCTCGGCCGGGAGGCAGAGGAAGAGGAACCGACATCGCCAATGGAGGAACGGAGACATCCGTTGCCTGCCGATGTACCGCACGACCTCCAACCGCTCACCAGTCCAGGCGATCTCAACGTCATCACCGATCCCCTATCGCTGGCATCACCCACGTCCGAAGCTCCAGAGCCAGATTACCTTCCTCATGCCATGAGCGAGAAGGCTATGGGCAAGATGCGGGCAACTGAATCCGTCACTTCTCTAGCCAGTGTCGTCGGCGAAGGGCTGGGGATCCCGGACGAGGAGTTGATGAAGGTCGCGGCGGCGGGAGTGGGTCCGAATGGCTATATCCCGACTCAGGAATGGGTCTCCAGTTGGCAGAAAGGGTACGTCAACCCCACTGAGCCGGACTGACCTGCAGACTACCACTGGACCCGGTACTCGTGGCTATCTCTGAATTGCTACCGAAGATACAAGATTCGCAACCTCGAGCCGGAGCACCTTCGACCAAAGTGTTCAATATCCTTAAGGGCGCTACCCTCACCGACGTCCTACCCCCTGCTCAGCCCATCATGCCTCGACGGTTCCAAGTACGTTCCCCAACTCTCTCATGATGCGAGTTCTGATGGTAGCAATCAGTGGTCTGCAGCCTCGGCTGTATGGCTGACTTCGCTATTATGGGGAGATATTTACGTAGCGGGTCTGACGAGTATCGGGATATGGCGGGATACGACGGTGAGGCTGTTTGGGGTGAAACAGGCGCCTGTGAAGGGGAGGTCTGCGCAGGTCGGGAGGATGTTGAAGATGATTGGGGTGACTTGAGGGGATGCATCGTGGTGCTGCTGCTGCTTATCCGGGACACGGAGTGCTATGCGGATGCGAGATCAGAGTGCGCGCTCCACCATCGATGTGCATACCGAAGAGGCAGCTCAAAGCGTCAATTCATCTAAGACAGACTGAGTGCGTAGCCGCCCAGACGTCTATAGTAAAGTCCAAGGTGAACGATGAGCTGGACCGGGTCAAGATGAATGATAGCATAGTATTGTCCCAAGATTCGGTGCAATACAGATGCTGCAGCAGATCAAGCCGGCGCCTCCAGCACCATCTCCATCTACCATCATCAGCTTCGTTCTGATCCAACCCACTACTGAATTCACAAACTGGTTATAATCCAACGTCAACCTCCCCTCCCCTCTCGTATCCGCCCTACCACAATCAGCTTCTTCCCGATACTCCCATGTATGGCGGGGACCTACCGTCTGAAAGCCTCGGTGAAATGCTTAACCGTAACGCAAGCCATCAAGAACCGATCGAAGCTGATACCCTTCTCGGCCCTTTGACCAGGTTTGGGAGGAGGTGCGAATCGCTTCTCGAGTTTCCGGACCATGTCGGAAGGGAGGGAGAAACCGAAGCCGAGGAGGGCTTGGTGGAGCTCTTTTCGGTCGATTAGGCCGGAGGAGTCACGGTCGAATCGGAGGAAGATGCCGTGCCAGTCCTGAGGCGGTCAGCGATATAGAGGGCAATGAACTGGGCAATGTAAGCTAGAAGTAAAAGGAAACTGGCGGAAAACGGCAGATCATAACGAGACATCGCGGGGGGAGAGGAAAGTAGAAGGGCGAGTAGATCGAAGTGTGGTGACCTACCTGGATATATCGGTACAGTCCCTCAAACTCCATGAAGTTGATAGATCCACTCCGGTCAGTGTCGAAGATATCTGCGGGGTGTCAAGCCTCCTCTAAACCACCGATATCCGCAAACTCACTCATCAGCTATACAAACCATCAGCTCCAGAATGTTGATTGTGATGGGTGGACAAACCATCTTCACCGCATCCTCCCTCGCTTCCATCGTCGCGTCCTTTGCTAGTAATCTCTGCAGGTCGTACGAGTTGAGTTGACCCGATCTCGAGCTGTCAAACTGGCCGAACCTGGGTGCGATCCCCGATCAGTAGGTCAAGGACCGCTGCGATGATCTCGAATACTCACAAGGCGTGCAGCTCCGCGTCCTCGGCCTGCTGGAGCGTTGGGCTTCGCGGAGGTTGCCATTGCTGAGAAGGAGGCGGAGGAGCGGCGGCACTCCACTGAGGTCCCTGTCCGCCGACGGGTTGAGGGGGATTTGACCACCGTTGACGCTGTGCGGGCTGTTGATTTTGGGGCGGAGGGGACGTGTATCCTGCTGGAGGGCGGGGTAAGGATCCTGGACGTCCGACGTATGGTTCTCGATTCCCATAAGGCTGTTGAGGCTGTTGTTGTGGTTGTGATGGGTGTCCGCCGGGAGGTGGCATCGAATGACGAGGGTCAGGGTGGGATTGAGGATTCGGGGAGAATTGCTGGGGTTGAGGTGATCGTTGTTGAGGTTGTGGGGAGCGTTGGATAGGTTGAGCTTGGGCTGAATACTGCTGTCTCGGTGGACCGGGCTGAAGTTGTTGAGGGTGTTGCGGTCCTCCATATTGCTGTGGTGGTGGTTGTTGCGCTGGTGGACCCTGCCGTGCCGCCGCCGCCGCCTCCTCCTCCGCCTTCTTCCTCGCATATCTCTCCTCATACCTTTTTCTCCCCTCATCGCTCACACTCCCATACGGACTAGGAGTCGTCATGAAGCCGTTCGGATCGATCTGTCCCGGTGAACGTCTCGGTGTGGGGTAACGTTGATGAGGTGGTTGAGGAGATGAAGTATCTCGCCTCGCCTTGTCACCGATCGCGAATGGAGAATCTCCGGATGAAGGTCGACCGAGGAATGCCATGGGTTAAGAGGGAGGAGCGGAAGGCGAAGGACAAAGGGAGAGTTCGAGTGAGCTGGGGTTTGGCACGGCGAATTGGATGTGGAACCACGTGGGAAACCAGGACTATTCAAATTTCCCGTCAGCAGTTTCATGTGATTTATCCCAGCTTTGCGGGGCGCTCACGGCCAATCAGATCCTTTGTCGTACGGTTTGAGGAAAGTCAAGAGGACATCCATACGCTCGATCTCGACCCCGGGATTGTACAGATTTCATCTCTGTCAACCCGAAGTGGAGAATATAGAGGACATCGACAAGATCACGCTTCATGGCTGTAGGTCAACGTTGAGGAGACCTCCAGTCCCAGCTCACCCCCACCCGCCCCCCCCCTAATAGAGCAAAGACCCCCTTTCCGGTCACCCAGGTCACCTGTACGCAATCTCACTCACAACCATCCGATCCTGCTGATATGAGCCTCTGCTTCGTTTCTTCCCCTTCTCATCGTATACCCTCACCTGCCGACCCATCATGCCCGCCCCCTCGTTTACAGGGACGACCACCAAAAATCCACCCTCACCCAATTCCGCGCCGAACTCGTCTCCTCCAATCTCGTCCCAGCCGACACAGCCGCCTACGCTGAAAAGATCGGCTACGACCGGTATGATGACACGACATTGCTCCGCTTCCTTCGAGCGAGGAAGTTTGACCTGCCAAAGGCCAAGCTGATGTGGGAGACCAACGAGAAGTGGAGACGGGAGTATGGGGCGGATGATATCGCTGCGTGAGCGGATGCGTCTTCAGCGAGCACTTCGCCGGAGCTGATGGGAGTCTCTTCCTCGTGACGCTGCCGTTTGTCATCCAATTGATAACCCCCTCTCTCTCCCCTCTCCCCTCACCTTCCACCCTCCCCTCCCTCCTTCCCTCCCCCGTCTTCCTCCCTCCTTCTCCCCCCTCGCGACCTCGCTATGCTCGGTCTCGCAGCCACGGCTTCGACTACCCCGAACAACGTGAAGTCGACAAATACTACCCCCAATTCTACCATCGCCAGGACAAAGAAGGTCGACCCATCTACATTGAGCAACTTGGCAAACTCGACATCAACAAGCTCTACGCGCTCACCACCCAGGAGAGGCAGCTCAAACATCTCGTTCATGAGTACGAGAAGTTTGAGAAGGATCGACTGCCGGCTTGTTCGGAGCAGAAGGGGGAATTGGTCGAGACGAGTTGCACGATTCTGGATTTGCATAATGCCGGGATCAGTGCTTTCTACCGGGGTGGGTGGGAAGCGGCGGGGTGCCTGATTGGGAGCTGATGTCTGAGGGTGACAGTGAAGGATTATGTTTCGGCAGCGAGCAATATCGGACAAAATTACTGTGAGTGTTGATGCCGGCTTGCAGTGCGCGAGCTGATTCTTTGTAGACGTAAGGGGATGAAAGCCGATCGTCTTGATTCCGCTCATGTCACCTTCGCAGCCCGAAACGATGGGCCACATGTTCATCGTCAACGTGAGTCTTCCCACCTCACTTCGTACTCTACCCCTTCCTTGTCCCTTCCATATTGTCTCGCGAAGCTTTGAAACTCAACGGCAAGACCCTGCTAACCTGTATCGTCCCTTTCTTATCCTCCCATATCGCGGCTCAACCCATCCTTGTAATTGTGCTGATCAGTAATGCAGGCACCCTACCTCTTCTCAACCGTCTGGTCCCTCATCAAGCCCTGGCTCGACGAAGCGACCGTGCGCAAGATCCATATCCTGGGAAGATCCTACAAGACCGAGCTACAGCATTACATTGACCCTAGCCAACTCCCTGCCGATCTCGGGGGAAGCTGTCACTGTCCGGGAGGGTGCAGTATGAGTGATGCCGGGCCTTGGAACAAGAACGTCGCGTAATCATGGGTGCTAGAATGTGGTTGATCGCAGATGCATGCTCGTTCTTTCTATCTGACTCTTTCCTCCTACGTTCCGGGAAGGACATGGTTTGGACAAGTGTATCTATCACAGATGCATGCTTCTTGTCAATTCGATTTTCTTTCCTATGTTCCGGGATGATATGATATAGACAGTGGATGGTCTCGAACAAGAACATCCTGGGTCTTGTATATGAAGATAGTGTGAGGTTACACAGTTGATGTTCTATGTATCCGAGTGATAAGTGAGGGAAATAATGAGCGATAGGAAAAAAGAGGGACCGCCTTGTCTAGTGCCCATCCGCATCCCCATTCTCGTGAGGAGCGGTATCACTGTGCCTCCTCACCATATCCCACGTAGCGCTCCCACCGGTACTTCCACTCGTGCTTCCGGCCACAGCCTGGCGCGTGCCTCTGATCGACGCACGGGACGAGTGGGAAGGCGTAGTGTTGTAGCTCGCCGAGCGACGTTGCGAATAGGCGTACGCATAGGGGTTACGTGGATACTGCCCCTGCCCGTGCGCGGTATTGGGAGTATGAACGTATGCCCACTGGTGTCGACGGTCGGGCAGAGCGGAGGTCGACAACAGAGGCTGGTCGGGGTTGGTCTTGTATGACACCTGTGCGGGCGCGGCGATGGGGTAGGTGAAGGAAGTCGTGGCGGACAGAGGGGTAGCTTGAGACGGCGCGGCCGAGTCTGGGTATATCAGCGGATGTGGCACTCTTGCGAGTGGACTGGATGATTGAGATGGTCAAAGATGGATACAGACGTACCTGGGCTTGGGAACGGCGAGTCCATCTCCTCTTCCTTCATGACTTGCAGAGCCGGTGGCGGTTCACGGCGATAGGAGCCTCCAGACCTGCGGAGGTTTCCGTCGTCGTCTGCCGAGGGACGCATACGGTTATGCGTGCGTTCGTAAATCCCACACCCTTCGCAAGGTCAGCTTCGTGCTTTCGGTTTCAGACAAGTCGCCTGACGATTGCATAGCTGATTTGGCGTTAGCAATTGTATGATTCAGGTGGAGGAACGTACGATTTTGCCTGGCGCGAGGAGAGATTTCCTCCAGCTTGGAGGAGACGTGTGGTCACAATTCCAGCACATCCTCCTCAGCTTCGCCATCTTGTCAGCCCAACGGAACATCGATAGTTTGTATGGCTTACTTCCTGGGTCTGCTTGATGTCTGCATCGGTGATATAGATCACCTGGATCTGCTTGTCTTCCCAGCTCTCCTCGCTCTGCTGCTCGCTGATACTAGGCGATACCATGAGCTTGTCGGACCTTCGATCGTCTTGACAGATATTGGGGCTCGAGAAGCTGCGCTCCATCGATCGCGAACCGGGGTGCTCCCCCCCGAAGAGGGAGCCAGAGACGGTATTGCTTCGAGCGCGACCGTCGCGCTCCACATTCTGCCAGCCCTGGAAGGCTGAGGGCTGGATCGTGCTTGGGTTGAGGAATGATGTGTATCCGGTTGACGAAGGGGTGTAGATCGCGTTGGTAGCTGTGGATGAGACCGAGTGATGCGGTGCGTGGTTGAAGTGGGAGAAGGGCTGACCGCGGATCTGGTTGACGGGGTATGGGTATTGATAAGCTGAGTGCTGGTGACCTTGGTAAGTCCAGAAGCTGAAGTCGCGGAGAGGTGGCAGCATCGAGCTGGGTTCATGACCGCTACGTGTGTCAGGATTTGGGGCGGTGCAGCGCGAGAAAATAGACCTACTTGGGTGTCATCACTAACGGCAGAGTCTTGGGAGGCCATGGCGGGGGGTTGAACACGTTGCTTGCCGTCGTCGAATGAGCTGGTGATACCGTACTCCTCCTGGACCATCAGCCTCGGACGAGTATGTATTTCACTCACTCTTGTGAGAACCCATTGGGATACTGCCCGTCTACCGGGGCGCCATACGTGTACGACGCCGAATGGTGGAGCGCTCCCCTTTGCGGACTCATCCCGATGACCTCCGGATTGCACAGGTCGTAAAAGTCGAGCGCCGCGAGCGGGTCCGCGAACGAGGTTTCGGAAGTAGGCGTAAGGGGCGTCCCTGCTGTCGAGGGTGACGAGTACAAGGTAAAGGCAGGGTAACGCGGTGGTGCAGTTGGGTCGCACTTCATAGCCCTTTGGCGTCAAGAAAGGAGTCTCGACCTCAAGAAGGAGTGCCTATTGTCCGGTCAGTGGGGAGCGCTTTGTATCGAAAACTTAAGAAAGGAGGGAGGGGTTTATGAGGATTCGGATGTCAGGGCGAGGATGGCCGAGACCGATTGATGGTGAGAAGTTAGAAAGGATCTCAAAGGAGGGGAGCGAGGGGGATTGATGGGTTTGATTAGATCGGAAAGATGGGCTCGCCTTGGATCTCTGCTCGCTCTCGCGCCTCCTTTTGACCTGTGCGATCGTTCAAGATGAAGCTCGTACTCGGAGCTGGGAGGTTTTATCAGCATCGGGTCCGGCCCCGCATCCTGGTTCCGTAGAAGGGGTCGTTGCGTTCGCTCAACCTTGTCCAAAGGAAGGTGTCTGGATCCAGTAGGCCAGTTCCCGACACGCCCGAGTGGCCTTGCGCCGCATGGGGCGCATTTCCCGAGCGAGGTATTACCTTAACTCACCTCGAAGAGTCCTTTGCAGCTGAACAATGATCGAGAGAGGTCTGGCGAGGAAGGATCAGCATGACTCCCTCCTATTGGGTCGCCATTGATCCCGCGATGATCGGACGAGTTTTCAACTCACAGAGGTGAGTAGGTTAGGATAGTGAGTCGGGGTGAGAGGGTCGAGAGGAGGTTTTCGTAGCTGGACAAGATTTTGAGAGGTAAGAAGGTGACTGTATGCTATCCGCTCGACGCGTCCAGGATGGATTTAGCGCTGAAATTTTCTTCCAACACAGCCTGTCCGCTGACCCTCTTCGGCGCGTCGTAACCTTGTAATCGGATCTGCATGCGCCTCGTCCTTGATGACGGGGAAAGGGGTTACGAGTGAGGTCCTTAATGAGAGGAGTCGATCAGTGATGGCGGGAAGCAGCGAGACCAAATTGTGATCGGTGCTGATATGACGCATCATGTCCTTCACGCGCTCTTCAGTCTTCCTCGGGTGAGATGCATGGGATTGATTGGACCTTGAAGGGATTCGGCTTGGGGTTGACGAGGTGCTGAAGGGGCGTGAAATGTGGCATGGCCAACTGCCGCCGGTAGTCGTGGGGCCCGCGATCACGCTGGTGCCGTCATCAGACGTCGGACGCGTACCCTGTTTCATCAGCTCTCCGGACCCGTCAGATAGCTGGGGTTTGGGGGAGATCGGTCTCTCGGGGAGGAAGGATCAGCATTTTGGCGTCTATTGCGTAGCCGACCCCAATCGACCGGTCATATCGGGTTTACCCACGTTCGTATCGCTAGGATATGGATGATAGTCGGATCAAGCGGTCTCCGCGAGCGAATACCCTGTGGCGTATGGATACCGGCTGAAGCGCGGGATGTGTAAGCACTAGCATCTGAGCTCGAAGATCGTTTGAAGCCGGGTGCTTTCCAAGAATTTCGAGACAGCTGGGCTTATAGTCAATTGGGAAGACGAGCTGCAAATGGACGGACTTGACAAGGAGAACGAATAGCTATAGCTTGGACCAGCCTCCAAAAGATCACCCGAGACATTTAACGCGGACGCGTCGGACATAAAATAGCTCCGAAGGTGCCACAAGCCTGAAGCGTCGATTCTAACAGGTCACCTTCCTCTGCGCTTCACAGAGTCCTTAGTGCATCTTCAAAAGTCGTGAGCCGTAACGCCAGCATCCTAGGTAGTGCTGACCTGGTACCGTATTCCGCCCCGCCATCGCTTCTGCCTCTTTCCATCCACATCTTCCTCCTACAATCGACTCGACCTCACACCTCGATTCCCCCATTCTAGGCCAAGATGAGAGACATCTCCTCTATCGAGACCCTCGTCGTCCCCGATGGCGTTACGGTGACCCTCAAAGCCCGAACTGTGACTGTGGGAGGACCTCGTGGAACCTTAAGGAAGAATGTCGGGCATATCCAGATGGACATCCAGTTGGTGAGTCTGCATTTCATCCGGTTTAGGGATGGATTGGTGCGGCTAGGGAATCGAACGGATGAATGGCAGTTTGCAAGACGGCGGGACGTCCACTCGGGTCTACCGGAAGATAGGACAATTCAGGCTCGGCGGAGATGCCCAGCAGCGAGAGACCCTGCCAACCTCGCCTTCCCAAGGCCTTCGCAGATCTTCCCATCCTTTTCATCTAGTCAGACTTTTCGAACCAGCTTCTACCTTGCAGCCTGTCTCCTTCGTTGGCCGCGACCCTGGTAAGCTGTGAGTTCCCGCTGACTCGCTCGCAGGTCAAGACCTCAAAGCAGACCAAAGTCGTCTTCACCGTCTGGCACGGCGGACGCAAGCATGTCGCCTGTCTCCGAACCGTCAAATCCATGGTGGAGAACATGATCGTTGGGGTGACGAAGGTACGTGGGAAGGCTTATCTGCGTGCAAGGGCTGACGAGTCAACCAAACAGGGTTTCTTATACAAGATGCGCCTCGTCTACGCACATTTCCCTATCAACGCTATCCCTTCCGACGACGGTACCTCTGTTCAGATCCGAAACTTCTGTTTGTGCCTCGTCATCTCGCGGACTTCTCTCTGACCTATTAATCGCAGTGGGCGAGAAGATCGTGCGAGACTGTCCCATGCTTGAAGGCACCAAGATCTCGGTGTCTGACGTCAAAGACGAGATCATCATCCAGGGGAACGATATCGAGAAGGTGTCTCAATCAGCGGCGTCCATTACCGACAAGACACGCGTGAAGGATAAGGATGTGGGTTTCTCTCGTCCCTAAAAGCCGGGCATGTGTTCATGAACGTCCCCCTCCCTATAGATCCGAAAATTCCTTGACGGTGTCTAGTAAGTCTGACGATTACTATTCCCAGCCCGTTCTGACATGGACCGCAGCGTCTCCGAGCGCACCACCGTTTCTACCGAAGCCTAGATGGGCAGATGGAGATAAGTGAGGTGCATAATAGGATGCTTCGATGTACCATCATATCCCCAATGTCGGCGGATCGCTCCTTCGGCCAAGGAAGCTGGTGATCACATCGCTAAATGCTCTCATCGGTGGTCGGTCTTGGCTTGCTTCCGTTATTCCCCCTTCCCGGTTGGAGAATATTCCTGCTGGCGCCACGATATTCTTCTCTTGACTGGAAATCACTGGGATCACCAAGGAACAGAGGGTCATGATTTGCACGCAGTGGTGAGCTGGCCAGCCCCGACGTCCACGTCCAATCAATGGAAACTTTATTCTTCTGCCTGGTACTTCCCGCAGAGCTGGATGTGATCACACCGCTTTTCCGGTCTGAGACATGATCATTTCCGCCCTTTCCATAGCATTCTCTACTTTGGACCTCGCCTCCACTGCATCCGAGGTAGTCCTGATGTTACAATGTTCCTCCGCAGTGACAAACCTTTTCGTCATGTAAAATCTATCGGAGGTATTCGGCAAAGCGCGTGATCGGAAGTCGTCATCCAACCTAACTTAGGCTCGCTCTCTCTCCTCTCCTTTCAAACTAAGCCTCACGCCAAGACTTCTTGGCACAGAAAATAAACCGCGATATTCCCACTCGTCATCGATCATACTCTGATCTGGCCTACACGATTCTTGCCAGCTTCAGCTAGTCAGATCGAGGGGATTGCAATACTTCGACACCAGCTGTACCTCGGCGGCACTTCGAATATCTCCAAGCCGATATTCAATCTTTCCGTCGCGGTACTTCCACACCAGAAAAGCCAAGGCGCAACCCCGGCAGGAACCTTGGCAGGTGTGACGAGAGAAGACTTGGCTCGACACCGCTTTAAGCCTGCGACAGCTACAAGACCTCGTATCTCCCGCCACTTCATGATCCGTATCCCCCTTTCTTGACTCACCACCTTCCTCACTCGCCATCATGCCTACTTCACCACCGCTCATCATCACTACCGATCTCGACTCGCCCAGTCCGTACGCACCTCGGGCACCTCAATCATCCATCGAGCCTCCCCTCCACATCACCCACATAATCACTACCCCTCCACGAAATCGTAGTGCCAGCGTCCCGTATGACCCTACGCACTTGACGCCTTCGCCCGGTCATCTTCACCCACAAACAGCTTCTCCCACCCCATCATGGTCATCCGGTCTCACACCCCCTTCGCCGACGCTTACCAACTCCTCCTCCGTCCACTTCTCGGAAGACCTACCTACACCTTCATCACCCACTCCGCAGTCGACCCTCGCTCTACGGGACAATCACCCACACGCGGATTCGGGGATGGAGACACTGCAGGTCATCGGGGAAGCACGTGAATTACCGACTCATCGGCGGGGATGGTCCGTTGGGACTTGGTCGACCGAGGTGGGGACGGACGATGAGCATGGCAAGAAGGCGGAGTTGAGCAGGGAGACGACGGGGACAACATGGATGAGCAGGAAGGAGAAGAAGGAGGCGAAGATCAAGGAGAAGGAGGAGAAGAAGGAGGCTAAAGTCGTCGCGGCGCAGCTTGATCCCGAGAACGATCACACGGATCCAACACCTTTCCGGGAGAAGCCTTCGACATTAGCTATGCTTGTCGACCCGAAGTCTTTGGACGAACTGGAGAAGATTGGAGGAATCGATGGGCTGTTGGAGGGCCTCGGAGTGGATGGTGCGAAGGGCTTGTTGAGTGGGGTGGAAGAGGGACAAACGGTTGAGGAGGGGGAAGAGAGAGGATCGGCTGAAATTGCGAGGAAGAGCGGACCGCAATGGAAGGCGAGCATGGACGAGCGGAGACGGGTGTATGGGCGGAATGACCTTCCTCCGCGGAAGAGCAAGAGTCTACTGCTCCTCATGTGGCTGGCATTCAAGGATAAGGTCTTGGTGAGTTACTCGTGGCCTCTTGATACTCCGCTCTGACCCCTGCCAGATCCTCTTGTCCGTCGCGGCAGTCGTGTCCCTCGCCCTCGGTCTCTATCAGGATCTCGGCGCCCCGGCCGAGCTCACCTACTCCGACCAATGTCCCAATGGCTGTGCTCAACCCAAGGTCGATTGGGTGGAGGGCGTCGCCATCTGCGTGGCCATCATCATCGTCGTCATGGTTGGCTCCATCAACGATTGGCAAAAGGAACGGCAGTTCGAGAAGCTGAACGAGAAGCGCGAGGATCGGTCGGTCAAGGTCATCCGGGGAGGCAAGGAGATGCAGGTCAATGTCAAGGACGCAGTGGTCGGGGACGTTTGCCTTCTCGACCCGGGAGAGATCATTCCTGTGGATGGGGTGTTCTTGAGGGGCCATAACGTTCGGTGCGACGAGTCTGGCGCGACGGGCGAATCGGATGCGATCAAGAAGTTTCCGTATCAGGATTGCATCAATGAGAGGGATGGACTGAAGCAGGGTCAGAAGGCGAAGAAGGATTGCTTCCTTGTTTCCGGCGCGAAGGTGCTGGAAGGTGTAGGAGAGTATGTTGTCATCTCGGTCGGGACGAACAGCTTCAACGGGCGGATCATGATGGGTGAGTCTAGCGGCTTCCGTGTGCTCTAAGCTGATCCGACGTAGCGATGCGGGGAGATGCCGAGGAAACACCACTCCAGCTGAAGCTCAACAATCTCGCTGAGCTGATCGCCAAAGCTGGTGGATTGTCGGGATTGCTCCTCTTCATTGCTCTCATGATCCGCTTCTTCGTCCAGCTCAAAAGCGACCCCGACAGGTAAGTAAGGACAGCCGGACTTTGCTGATATTTCCAGGTCGGCCAATGTCAAAGCCCAGTCATTCATCCAGATTCTGATTATCTCGGTCACTCTCGTAGTTGTTGCCGTCCCGGAAGGTCTGCCGTTGGCCGTCACCCTCGCCCTTGCGTTTGCGACAAAGCGGATGACGAAGCAGAATCTGCTGGTGCGAGTTTTGGGATCTTGCGAGACCATGGCCAATGCGACAGTAGTTTGCACTGACAAGACCGGTGAGCGACTTGCTTGCTTTGTAGATTCGCGAGCTGACCCATATAGGCACGCTCACGCAGAACGTCATGTCCGTCGTTGCCGGCTCTCTCGGTGTCCACGGGAAGTTCGTACGAAACCTTTCGGAGAATGCGGCTCGGTCCAACGCAAATCACGTTGATGGCATCAATGTCCGGGACGATTTCGCTTTCGACATGGCCGAATTCAACAGTGCCGCCTCGCGCGAGCTTCAGACCTTATTCAACGAGGCGATCTGTATCAACTCGACCGCCTTCGAGGACAAAGACGAGGATGGTAATCTCATTTTCGTCGGGAGCAAGACTGAGACCGCGCTACTGCGATTCGCAAAGGATCTTGGATGGGCAGATTGGCGCAAGACAAGGGAGAACGCCCAGGTCGTTCAGATGATCCCGTTCAGCTCAGAGCTCAAGGCCATGGGAGTGGTCGTCAAGCTCGGTAACCGGTATCGGCTGTATACCAAGGGGGCGAGCGAGATCTTGACCAAGAACTGCACGGAACATGTGGTGGTCTCGGAACATGCTAGAAGTGATGCGGAGCTTGAGACAGCAAGATTCACCGAGGAGACGATCAGCAACATCTCGAAGACCATCATCTTCTACGCCAATCAGAGTCTGCGGACAATTGCGCTTTGCTATCGCGATTTCGAGTCTTGGCCACCTCAAGGAGCGGAACATCGAGAAGCGGACGACGTGCCATTCGACCTGATCGCGCGCGAGATGACCCTTATCGCCGTCACTGGTATCGAGGATCCACTACGACCCGGCGTAAGCGAGGCTGTCGAACAGTGTCAACATGCAGGAGTGGCGGTCAAGATGTGTACGGGTGACAATGTGCTTACTGCGCGGTCTATTGCCAATCAGTGCGGGATATTTACGCCGGGCGGGATCATCATGGAGGGCCCTGTTTTCCGGAAGGTAGGTGTGCTGGTCGGATTGCAAGCTTCCGCTGATATTGTGCTAGCTCAATGATTTCGAACGGCTAGAGGTCGTGCCGAGACTGCAGATTCTCGCGCGATCGTCTCCGGAGGACAAGAGGTTATTGGTCAAGACACTCAAAGGGATGGGCGAGGTGGTTGGTGTCACTGGAGATGGGACGAATGATGGACCGGCGCTGAAGTTGGCTAATGTCGGGTTTGCGATGGGTATCGCGTGAGTACATTCTGGCATAGGTCATGCGGAGACTGACAGCTTGTAGTGGTACGGAAGTCGCCAAGGAGGCGTCCGACATCATCCTAATGGACGACGCGTTCTCGAATGTGATCCTTGCCATCATGTGGGGTCGATGTGTCAATGACTCGGTCAAGAAGTTCCTCCAATTCCAGATCTCGTAAGTCACACTATCTAGCGAGAACGCTTGCTTATCACGATGTCATCAGCGTTAATATTACCGCCGTCGTCATCACCTTCGTCTCAGCCGTTGCATCCAACTCCGAATCATCCGTCCTTACGGCCGTCCAGCTACTCTGGGTCAACCTGATCATGGACACCTTTGCTGCTTTGGCTCTCGCCACCGATCCCGCTACTCGCTCTTCTCTCGACCGAAAGCCAGACAGGAAGAACGCCCCGCTCATTAACACCGAGATGATTAAGATGATCATCGCCCAGGCGATATACCAGATCATCGTTTGTCTCATCCTTCATTTTGTGGGCGAGAAGATCCTCAATGAGGATGGGACGATCCATAATAACGCGGACTTGCAAACTCTGGTATTCAACACTTTCGTTTTCTGCCAGATCTGTACGTCCATCTATCCCTCTGACTGATTGAGCTCATTTTGGATTAGTCAATCAACTGAATTGCCGACGGCTCGATCGCAAATTCAATATCTTCGAGGGCTTCTTCCTGAACTGGTGGTTCTTAGGCATCTTTGCTATCAGTGCGCCATCTTACCCTCTAGCCAGCCGGAGTACTGATGAGAGCAGTGGTCGGCGGTCAGATCCTCATTGTCGAAGTTGGTGGCGCGGCGTTCCAGGTCACCCGAATAGGTGGTCGCGATTGGGGAATCTCCCTCGTCCTCGGCCTCATCTCCTTACCAATCGGCGTCGTGGTCCGGCTCGTCCCTTCCGCGCCGGTCGAGAGGTTCTTGTACAGGATCAAGGTGTTCCCGGATCCCGACATGCTGCCAAGCGTCGCGCACGAAGCTGAGGAGGAGCGGTACAGCTTGAATCCGGCGCTGAGCAAGGTAAGTCCCCGTCTAATGGCCCAGTAGCATTGGCTGACCGTCATCTAGGTCAGAGATAACCTGCGTACCTATGCGAACATCCGAGGAGGGCGTCTACGGGCGTCTTCGATTGTCGCGAAGAGCCGGTCTGCTCAGCTGCGAGAAGCAGATATTCAGCTGTGAGCTCATCACCTGTTTAGTCTTGGTAGCCGTTGACACTATACCAGACCCTCGCTGCTCGCGATGATCCCGACCCTCGTTGCCGGGACCGTCGGGTGCGTTTCTTTTCGACCGTCGACTTTCGTGTCCATGCTGATCCTTCACCTCTGAAGCGCCGGTGCCCATTGGGTCGCCGATTCTAACGCCTTGGGTCTAGCAAATCCCGCTTCCCAGGACCCCTCACGATCCACCGCCCAGCTGTTCGCCGGGAAGGTCCAGCTTCATCCCGAATCGGATCCTCATGACCCGATGTATGCGCGTTTCGGAATACGGCATGGAAATGAGGAGGAGGAAGGTGGAGGTGGGAGCAACGTGTGACAGGAGAAGATGTAATGGGATAGGAGGAGCCTTAGATGGCTCAGTGAGGTTTTGGGCATTGTGTTTGAGAACGATACTGTCATTGGTTGTTTACATACTTCATCGCAATGGCATCTTGCGTGGCTGTTTAGAGAGTGAACTCGAATCACCATGATTCGGTCCGCGAAGAGTAGGCTAGCAGGGTCACAACCCAACCGAGCAAGGTCATATTTGCCATCCAGTGCTCGCGATGAGTCTGATGAGCTGATATCCGATTTCTGATCGTGAACGTTTCGTTGGGGAGTCCACTGATGCGCCATAGACTCTGACACATCAACACCGCATCCAGGGCGCTAGGAGCGAGATCTGATGGTTCTTGATGTGATGTTTGATGCCGATCAATCTTTCCCCTAATGCCGATAAAACCTGGAGCCGACGGTGATTGGGGCTAGTGTACGAGTCGAGTTGACGTGGTGTGTAGGATAAATATCCTTTCCAACTTAACATTACGCTTTTTGGCCCACGACAGATCGCCCATATATTCGCTGGTTCGAAGGGTGAATAGGCGATCAGCTGGTTCAACGGCCTATCGGATTGCTCTGCGATGACGAGTGGTCTCACTTTACGATCCTCTCGCCGACGCAGCGCCCAAATGTCCGACGCTCATCGCCCAATCCCTTCTCGGTCCGATTCGACGATCACCACGTCAGGTAGCAGCGTAAGATCAGGTGAATCCAGACAACGGTCTACCGAATCTCAAGAACGTCAGCACAACTCAGGTCCAAAAGAAGGCGAAGAAGAGCTCGATAACGGAATCGAGGACGCACGCGAAAGCGCTATGTCTCCCACCACCTCTAGCGTCGTGAAGTCAGCCCAGCAGCCATCATCCTCATTCGAGGAATCTGCGAGTCAGCTTCCGCTCACCATTCGAGACCCCTCATCCCCGACAGTCAGGACTTTCGGTCTGTCTCGTACTGCCACCCAATCAGCAGCCCAGAAAACCGGGTCCTTCAGTCTAACCCAGGACGACCTAGTTCGCTTCCGCAGTGCAAAAGCGGACGACGAGACGCAGGGGGGATGTAGAATGACGACTAGCGAAGCTGCTTGGCTCCGTTGGGAGGAGAGTGGAGGCCTCGTAGCGGGGGTAGGACCGATGGGAGCTTACGCGTACGACGAAAATGGAGATGGTGAGTACAATTCTGATGGTCGGGAGATGGCTGATGGGACAGCACACAAGCCGGAGATGTCGTATGTCTGTAAGATCAGGTTGATCCTCGCTGCTTCTCCGAGGAAGGTCATGACTCTCGCCCAAGTAGGTCGGCATCCCTTGATATCGGCTCGAGGAAGGGATGCTTATATTGATCAGATTCATCAGGCCATCGAGGAGCGGTGGCCGTACTTCAAGACAGAGGGCTCGACTTGGCGCGTCAGTACCCCCCTCACCTCCGCTTACTTGGCTTGGCTGATGACTCGATCGTGGTAGAACTCGGTCCGCCACAACCTCTCGCTGCAGGACTGCTTTGTCAACCTCGAGCGCCCAACAAGCGAAGGAGGGAAGGGGAAAGGCGGGTACTGGCAGATGGCCGATACTACAAAGGTCAGTCAATACCCCTCTTATCACGTTCAGTAGGCCTCCTGACAGCGTTCAAAGCCTGGACAGGCGAAGAGGATGACCAGCATGATCAAATCAGGATCTCGACGCAATCATTCGCTTGCACCAGAACCCAAGCCTCGCCGCTCCGCTCGCATCCACCCCTACCATGATGATGGCCGCCACCGTGGCGATCTACGACCCGCGTTCTACCCATGTCATTCCGCACCACCACCTCATCTGCCCCATCGACCTCATCAACCCCCATATCAAGCCCTTTACGAACCCTCTCACGTCACGTCGCACAAGTATGCTCTCTCGGCACCACAGCCCTATCCGAATCAACACGCATCCCTGCCCAATACCGAATCCAGACCTGGGTGGTTCCCAGGACCGCTTGCGCTTGACCGAGACACAGCGTCAGGCGACACCACAAACATCAAGCCACACCTCCCTCACGAGCGCCATTCCCAGCCACACGCTCACCCACATTGGATCCCTTCCACATTAGGCGACCCGTACCCGACACCTGCAACCGCTTCGCCGCTTTCGTCCATCGGGACGCTACTTCGGGACGCATCCCACGTTGGCGAATAAAACTCCTCGCCGGTCGTTCAAAGGCAATAACAGGCCACAGGTTTGACGGGTTTATGAGAATCGATTGCGACATGTGACCAATATTGATGGTGACGGCTTCATGCCTTGATCACCACCCTGGAGTATTGGCGATCGATATTAGCGACGTCAGCATGAGGTGTCAGTATCTCTCTAGCATGCCAAACTTTGCATTGCGACCCTCCGCTTCTCGGCCCTTTCCTTCTATGTTGAACGATGGACCTCACGTGTGACCAGACTATATCACCCCGTCAGTGCTCGAAGCTGACCAATGATTCGCGAGGACTCACTATAGGACGCGAAGTGTACGGCTCATCGACATACTTCTTCTCCTCCACCGTCAAGCTAATATGCACGCCCGCTATCCCGCTCATCAGCTAAGATCTCCTAGATCTCCCGCCAACCGAGACCGACGCACCGATGAGCTCCTTCAAGTTCTCAAGGCTCGTAGTCCCAACGATCGGCGCATGGACATAATCATTCGCTAAAGACCAAGCGAGCGCGATCTGCGCCATCGTACATCCCTTCTTCTTGGCGAGTTCCTCAACGCGCTCGTTGATCTTCTGCAGGCATTCATCGGGTTTGTTGAAGTTCCGCGAAGTGTATCCGCTATTATCCGCGCATGGTCAGTCTGGGAGGGGAGAGGGGAGACGACTGACGCGTCGGACTTGGCTCGGATGGTGTCTTCCGTCTTCCAAGGTCGGGCGAGGAAGCCTCGACATAGCGGGGACCACGGAATACAGCCGACTCCCATCATCTGTGACACTCCAGTCAGTGTCAGGAGGCCCAAAGAGGGGGCGGACTCGCCTGGAGCGTGGGCATCATCTCGCGCTCTTCCTCGCGGTACGCCGCGTTGTGGAAGTTCTGCATCGAGATGAAAGGGGTGAGCTTGTTGGCGATGGCGTAGTCTGCGCAAGGTAAATTAGCTCAGACTCCAATATAGAGCTCTTCGACTTGCTTTGCATAGCTTGGAACTGGTTGATGCCATCAATTGTGTCGTATTCGAGCAATGCAATGAGGACAGACGAACCTGGTACGCCCAGCAGCTGACTTGATGTCATTACTCGCTTCGAGATTCCAAGGCTCAGCTCACCTCGACATCCCGATATACCGCACCCAGCCCTTTTGGACGACATCGTGCAGCGCTTGCATCTGTCTTACATCAGCCGTCTTCCCGCTGTCTGCTATAGCTTAGACTGACGACCTCTGCAATGGGCGTATCGTAATCAAAGCTAAAGTCTCGTCAGATGCAGTCTCATAACAGCCCGCATCGTCCGCACGTACCGATGGCACTGAAGTACGTCGATGTAGTCGAGATCCAACCTTTTCAAGCTCGCCTGGACCGACTCAAAGATGTGCTGTCGCTTTCGTCAGCATCCATCATGCTTATGTGATGAGGAGAAGTCGACGAACCTTGCGAGATAGCCCGTGCTGGTTCACGTACCCGTTCTCATCGAGCTGCTTGGTGCCTGGAGCTTGCTTATGCGATCCGATAGTCACGGGGTGATACACCTGCTCGGGTTTCCGCTTTTAGTTGGTATCAGAACGTGGCGAAAGACCTTGGTGAACACGACCACGCTCTCCCTCGGCGCCTGTGGTTGATCAGCTTGTTCACGTTAGCAAGAGATCAAGACGCACGCCAATCTCCTTGAGCGCCTTGCCCAGGACTTCCTCAGACCTGCCAGCCGAATACCTACAGCCATCAGCCACACAACCGTGATTCAAGAAGAGGGAGCTAACACGTTGGCGGTGCTATAGGAACGCGTCAGTCGTGAAGACCGAAGGGAGGAAGGATATGCTCACTCGAAGGCGTTGATTCCCTGCTCGTAGGCGTACTTGATGTGCTCGATACCCGCTTTTTGGTCAAGAACCCAGCTCTGCCACCTACACCCCATCAGGTCATTAGTCGCTGACTGCACGGAGGGAGACCGTACTCGGAGGTCCCGTAAGCTGTATACCGGTACGAGGTCAGCCTCTGTATTTTGCTTGGAGCAGGCGTAGGAGGATATGAGTGAGCTGGACATACACATGCAGCCGCTGATTGTACGTTTTTATCAGTGACCTTTTAGCCTGATCGAACGAGAAGCTAGCTTACAGGACGATCCTAGACACCTTGAGACCGCTGTTCCCTAGACTCACTGGGATGTCCCGTCAGACCAAGAACCCGAGGGTGAGGTCAACTCAACCATATGGCATCTTTGCAGCTTCGTCCGACATTGCTGCTATTTTGGAATCTGGATTAAGCAATGTGCCGAGTCTTGGAACCTGATTGGCAAATTTGTGGATGACAGGAAGAAGGTAACAAGTTCGAAACGGCCCGACTGCTCCGGTGAGATCGCCACATGCGGTTGGGCTCCACTGGAGATCTCCGGCACCAAAGATAGAACAGCACTAATCATCGGTATGGCACATACGATCCACGATGTAGTCCACCAATCCATGAGCCGCCCTCAGCCGTCTTTGACTCTCGCTGGCAACCGCCTCCTCACCAGGATTATCATGCCCGAAAATGTTGTCTAGCACAATGTCGAGGTGGTTCGAGCTGCCGGCATCCGCATCGCTGGATGACCCGAGGATGCACTGAATCTCGGCTTTGCGGTTGAGATGCAGGATTTGGCTGAGCTCCCTGCTGCAACCGTTCAGCATAACCGAATCAGTGGGACTGAAACGGCTCACCGCCAGGAGTCTGGCATGTTTACATTGTTCCGTAACATCGCCATAGACTGACATGTCAGCAGCGGTTGTTCCGCGAGCATACTCACCTTCTTCACGTCTCGTTCCTTGAGCTCAAGCAAATCATCATGCTTCACGCCACACCTTGTACCGTCAGAGTTCCAGTACGCCGCGAAGGATTCACTCACCTAAGCCAATCACTGGCTTTCACGCCTAACCACTTCAGTCGATCACCCAGCGCTAGTCCGGCATGATCGTGCGAATGGGTCGTCGCCTTCGATCCGTAGGTGTATACCGAGAGGATGTCAATGCCGTGCGGGTCGGCGTCGACCAGAGCGTAGAAAGTGATCCTGCACCGGGTGAGCAAGTGAGCGGGATGGGCAGCCGTACTCACTGAGGGAAGCTCTTGGCAATCAGAGCGAGCAGCTGTTGCGTCGCGAGATCGGGGTAGCCCTTCCCCTGGATATTTTGCTTAGCTAGGTCGCAGCTATTTCCGCGCTAGAAGCTTACGGTGATCATGATGCCTCGGCCCAGCCTGTCGTCGTCAAGCAGTCTCGCCGCGCAAAGAGTGTGGAAGACCGCCTCAAAACCTGATTGAGCCGAATTTCGAAGTCGATCCAATCGCTTACATCTTTCTCTACGATCAGTACCCAACTCAAAGGCTCGTTGGTGGCGACATAACGGACCCTCTCGATTGGCGGTATGAGGGATGCCTCGAAATTGCGTCAGCTCAATACATATTTCGGCAAGATCGGATTCACGTTGGTCGAGGAGAAAGTTAGCTCTTCGCCGCCTTTGAGGAACACTCGAAGTGCTGGGGAAGCAACCAGGCCCTTCGAGGTAGCACACTGGAAGAAGTTAATGAGTTCAACGCAAGACCTTAGAAACCGCACTGACAACATAGAAATCCTGCCTCTGCAGTCCAGCAGTTGCGACAATGTCATCAACGAGCTGGGTGTGTCAGGTCAAACATCAGTCACGCCGTCCTTGTATTGCGCCACCACGACGGCCAGCTGGCAGCGGTGTGAGAACTATTGGGAAGGGAGACAGACCTTATCGACTACAGGTTGTGTCTTGAACAGGGCAGTGTCCTTGTAGAAGATGTCCCTACCAGTCATCGAGCATGCATCAGCTGCAGTCACCTGACTTCTCATGCGAGAAACCTTTTGGTGGTTGTAGTATTGCTCAGAATAGCCTCGTGAAGTAAGGAAGCAACTCGCAGAATACAAGCTGAGTAGACATTCAGCGAAAGCCGCTGTCAAGCAGTGACCTACCGATACGATGCATGGCTGGTTCTCTCTTGTCTGCGGCGAAGGTAGCAGGGTCGTCGGGGAAGGAGGTAACCTGATCGGCGCTGGGCGAAGCGTTGACGATCATTCGAGCCCACAATTAGAGACCCACCCGGTCTTCCGATTCTTGAGCTTGATGGTTACACCTACTTGAGCTCTCTCTTCCTTCCTTTTATGCGCCTCTCCCCCCAATCGAGCCCGCCTGGCCTCGAGGTCCGACCCTTCGGAACCCGTCTCCCTATCGGATGAGCTTCGTTTTTTGTCTTCGTCCTCGTCTGAGTATAACTTGCGCTTCTTCTGGCTTTGGCTTTTCTTCTTGGGCTTGACTCGAGTCGTTTCGCGCTCATGCTTGTTGAGGATCTGGATTGAGGTGTGGATCTGGGTCAGAAAGGTTAGAGGAAGGGATTCGAGGTAGGTGATGGCACGATCACTGTGATAGATCAGATTTGCACAGACGGTCGATGCGATGGGAGATGCTCACCGCCGGCTGTGGTCGTCATGAACGAGAACCTCCATCTGATTAGCCGGCCCGGCGGTCCCAATTGCCTCGCCGCTGGGCTTCTCCGCCTGCCTAGCTTCATGCTGCGCGAGCAACGACCTGAGCCTTTCTCCCTCCTCCGCCTCATCTTCGTCTATCACGTTCATCTGGTGGAGATTTTGCTCGAGATCGGACTGATCATCGAGGATGCTGGGATTCTCGTCCATCTCCTCGTCTACTTGCTGAGAAGGCCTTGAGTCAAGGCTCTGTTCGTCGTCCGAAGTGTCCTGGAGGATACTGTTGTCGCTCCCTTCATTCAGGAAAGATTCTTGGCCTTGAGGTTGACTCTGAGTGATGCCGACTTCGGTAAGATCGTCATCATCTTCAATCAAACTATGACATCGATGCTGTTCCTCTGAGTGAACCGCGATCATTCCGCTCGTGTCGGCCGTCGAGCGACTCTTCTTTGCCTTCTTGCTAGCGCGACGCCTGGAGCTTTTTCCGATTGGAAGCATGGAGTGCTCAGACTCGTCGAAGCGGCTCCCCGGTCGGCTGTGACGGGTGGGTCGAGAAGGAATGGTTGACGGAGTTTGTGTCTGTGGGGATTGAGTAATTGGATATAAATCGTGGGTCAACTGAGCGAAAGGTACGAAAGACGCCGCTGCCGACGCTGGCGCGTCAATGTTGCGGGCTAAGCGGAACATGACGGGGACCTCTTGTTGCAGATAATGAAAATTCGAGGAAAGAGGAGGGAAGGAGCAAATGAAAGTCAGTCGCAGCCGGACAATTACGTAACGTCGATCTCCGATCGAGATCTCGGAGAGATATTGCTGCAATTCCATGAACTCGGAGACAGTGTATCAACATATTCACATCGTCCGGAAGACGTTCAGCCAGGATCTGTGACTCCTTGAAGGCCATAGACCTATACATCATCAGCTGCGGAGACCGATTTCAGCTCCTCATATTTTTGCATCAATTATCCGACTCGACTCGATTTACTTGACTGTGCACCGACCTCCAGCTCCTTTGGCCTGCAGTGTGCATGCGACTGAGCTCGGCGATAGAAACCTATGGATCGATATCGTTTCCTTTGCTTAGATCCTTATCCCGCATTTCATCGATCTCCCGTCCAGTCTCTTCCTCCACATCGAGTTTTCTCACCATGGCGACATCCAAGACCGCTGCGATCCCGCAATCGCAGCGCATGTTTGATGGCTTGACCCACAAGCTCGACGTGTGGTCCATCTTCACGTCCGTCTACCCCAGGAATGTTTTCCATGGCTGACCTTCTTAGCCCCGCGAATGTCCCCCCCGACTGCATCAACCTCGGCCAGGGCTTTATGAACTGGGCTCCTCCCGACTGGATTCTGGAGGAGTCTCACAAAAGCATGGACACCGACATCATGTCAAATCACTACGCACATCCCAGAGGACGACCGAGGCTATTGAAGGCGATCTCGAAGCACTACTCCCCTCAGTTTGAGAACCTTGTGAAGGAGGGCAGGGAGTTGGGGCTGGACGAGATCGTTGCGACGGCCGGGGCGAATTGCGGTACGCACCCCTGCGGACTGATGAAGTCAGGCTGATTGGACTTCAGGGATGTTCGCCGCTCTCACGGCACATTGTGAGCCCGGAGAAGAGGTCATCCTCATCGAACCCTACTTCGACCAGTATTTCGCCTCCATAGCCTTCCAAGGCGCCAAACCCGTCTTCGTCCCACTTCATCCCCCTACCGGCGAAGGTATCAAAGATGGATCGGAGTGGAAGCTTGATATGGAGGAGTTCTGCGCAGCCTTTACATCGAAAACGAAATGCGTCATCATCAATACCCCTCATAACCCGGTTGGCAAGGTCTTCACCCGTTCCGAGCTTGAACAGATCGCAAAGATCTGCGTCGAGAAGAACGTGCTCGTCCTGGCGGATGAAGTGTACGACTGCATGGTCTACGATGGGAAGGAGCATGTGCGGCTGGCGACGCTGCCAGGGATGTGGGAGAGGACGTTGACCGTCGGGTCGGGCGGGAGTGCGTGACTTGGCGCTCAGGCTTCCGTCGCTGACGTGTGCAGAATCATTCGCATGCACCGGATGGCGTGTTGGTGAGCGATGAATCTCATAAGCCTGAGGCCCGCTGATGAGAGTAGGCTGGCTGATCGGACCTCCTGCCCTTACTGCCGCAACACTCGCCGCCCACACGAAGATCGTCTTTTGCACCAGCGCACCCATGCAAGAAGCGGTGGCGATCGGACTTGAGAAGGCCGCGGAGCATGACTTCTTCCCTAGACAGCTCGCAGCGTACTCCGAGCGTCGGGACATCCTTACGAGCTACTTCGACAAGCTCGGTCTGAGCTACACCAAGCCAGAAGGGAGCTACTTTCTTCTCGTTGATATGAGCCCAGTCAAAATTCCGGAAGGATTCGACGCGTTACCGACATGTAAGGGACGCGGGAAGGACTTTGAGCTGTGCTGGTGGTTGGCACAGGAGATCAAGGTGGTGGGGATCCCTCCTTCCGAGGTAAGCTTTTCCCCTCCATGGCAATGCCGCTGAGACAGTATAGTTCTACTGCGAGGAGCATGCATCGGTTGGAGAGAGGTTTGCGCGGTTCGCTTTCGTAAGCGGTCTTACGGCGCTTGATGTTGCTGAAGCTGACACCGCGCAGTGCAAGGATCCGGCTCTACTCCACGCTGCAGGAGAGCGATTGATGCGGCTCAAGGAATTCATGTAGAAGAGCATGGAGAGAAGAGATATCATCGTAACATCGCGTAGAGAAGAGAGACCTTGCCAAATACATCGCGGGAGAGAGAGGACGACCTACCTAGCATCTGTGCATATATGCGAGATCGATACCATGCCCTTAAGCCTCTAGCTCAATGAATCCTTACACCGAGACAACATGTGTTGAAAGCCGTGTAAACTACACCGCCCATCTAGCTAGCTAGCAGGCCTAGTTGGCAGCTTCCCCATCATCTCGGACAATCACACATACGTCCTATGCATCATACTTCTACAACGTCTTCAACACCTCCAGAAAGGTGGCTGAAAAATCCAACAACATGGGGAAGGACACGTTACCGGCCCGAACGCCGAACGAAATCGGACCTCCACGAAGTGAGATGTATCAAATAGGCAAGGCCGTCATACCGGTTTCATCGACTTCTCAACCAAGACACGACACCCGATGTCGTTGTTTCGTCGAAGCCTCAGCTCGGTACCTGGACCTCCGGCAGAAGAACCGAAGATGCACGACTATCCACAACACTGCTTCGGAGCGAGTACGTTTCCTTCCCTTCTAGCATTCCACATCTGACGAGTCTCCAGGGGCACAAGCTTTCCCTCAGCAAGCTCAGGTATGCCTTCGTAGGAGCTGTGAGTATCTTCTGACATGAATAGGCGAGACTCGCGAACTTCGTCGGAGGCTACTATGCGCCTTTCAACCTTTCGGCGGTGCTGGAGCACCATCGAAGCGACAGCGACGTCAAGCTCGAGGCATGGTCGCCCGGGAAGGGGAGCGGGGCGAACGTACAGGATGCGATGGCAGCTTTCAGAGAGGGGAAGGGACGAGCTTCAATGAAAGGGGAGAGCTTTGGGCCGACTTGTGGGTTCCATTCCATCTTGAAGTTGGTGCTGAGGGGTTTGCAGGGGTTCGTCGGTTGTGAAGAGGAAGGACAAAGCTAATGGCGTAGACGAACCACTGGTTCAAGCTCAATATGACCATCCCGTCGGCCTGGGCGCAGTACGACCAAGTCCTGCGTAAGTCCTTACAGGTCGTATAGGCTGATGACTAGTCGAGTGGGACTCGTCCGGTGAAGCGCTCATTTTCGACGAGGACGGCGTTGGTCTACAAGGTATGTGCGCTCTAATTCACGCTCAAGAAGTGTATGATCAACTCTACATCAGGTTTTACGGGCGGCCACAATCCTGATCGTCGAACTGAATGGATCGTCCCGGCGTCAGAAGTGAAGAAGGGGAGATGCGTGCGGTACATCGAGATGTCGTGTAATGATATGGTCGGGATCAACGGGACTGATCAGTCGATCGATCCGCCGGACGTAAGTTTCACTGCATGGGCTCGACTGACAAGAGCAGGAGAACAGATACTATAAGGTATTCTTCAACCTTCCAAAGAAACTGGTCACTGTACTAAGCGGTCACAGGTGGTCATCGCCGACCTGGTAGTCCCCAACCTCGAAGCCCGCAGCCTCGCTCTAGACTTCGAGACCCTCCGCGGTCTCTCCGAGAACCTCTCTACATCATCTCCCCTAGCCAGTCTAGCCCGCATTACCGCAAACGAGATCATGAACGTCTTCTCGGTGGATGACCCGAAGTCAATCAGGAAATGTCGGCAGATCGCGGAGAAGGTGTTGGGTCAGGATTGGGAGGGTAAGCTGATGAAGGTGCGGGGGAGGGAGGGGAAGGATGGGGATGGACGGCTGTGGGCTATCGGGCATTGTCATATTGATACGGCTTGTGAGTGATGTCCCTGAAGGATTGGGATTGACAGCAGGGCTCTGGCCGTGGGATGTGACGAAGAAGAAGGTTGCGAGGTCGTGGTCAACGTGAGCCGGACATATTGGGTCTGAAGTCCACTGACGGTCCCACAGCCAGATTGACCTGATGGACCGATATCCGTACGTTAGGAAGAGGGTTGTTGAGCTAAGCTGATGGAACTAGGGAGCACCGCTTTGTTGCGACTTCTGCTCAACAATATGCTTGGCTGGAGGAGGTGAACTGCATGCGTATGAGATGGACTGCGTCGGCGCTCACGACGAGCTACAGTTTTATCCTCCAGTCTTCGAGCGATTGAAGCAGAAATTTAGGGATGGCAAATTCGGTGAACGATACATTCTTTTACAAGGCTCGACTGACGCTGCATAGAGGTGATTGGCGGATCTTGGGTATGTCCTCGACTCTCTGTAATTTCCGATCTGACCGGGAACAGCTCGAGCATGACGCCAACATACCCTCTGGAGAATCCTTTTGCAGGCAGTTCCTTCTTGGTCAAAACTTCTTCCAGTCCCGCTTCGGCAAGCGATGCGATATCTTCATGCTTCCGGACACCTGTAGGTCACTACGCGGGATTCCAGCTGATGGCTAGTCGGTTACTCGGGATCTTTGCCACAGATTGCAAGGCTATCGGGTGCGAAGAGCTTCTTCACGCAGAAGATGAGCTGGAGCGCACAGTATGCTTGCCAGTCACCCACTTATTCTGAGCTAACAGTTACAGAAACACCTTCCCGCATACAACCTTCAACTGGGTCGGTATCGACGGATCCCAGATCCTGACACATATGACTCCGGTGGTCAACTACAACTCCGAATGCAAATATAACGACATCTTGAAAGGCCATACAGGAAATCACAACATCGATGTTTGTCCAGAAGGAATGATTCTCTTTGGACACGGTGACGGAGGAGGTGGACCTGCTCCGGAGATGCTAGAGAGATTAAGACGAGCTCGTGCGGTCGGAGTGGAGAATGACCCGAAGGGCGCGGAGGTGCCGATGGTCCGGGTCGGGCACGGTATGGGTGAATTTTTCGAGGATGTCAGGAAAAGGACCGGGAACGGGGAGAAGCTGCCGACTTGGTGGGGAGAGCTGTATCTGGAGATTCACCGTGAGTATTGCACCATCCCTAAGCCAAGCTTCGTCTTATCACTGTTTAGGTGGAGTGAGCCTTTCTTCTAGTCTCACCAGACACGCTGACTGCTCAAATCTAGACATACACCTCCCAAGGTTGGTGATACCATTCTAGCAGCACTGATCTGTAGCCCGCACGAAACGCGGATGCCGCAAGAGCGAGATCCTTCTACGCGAAGTCGAAATGCTCGCCACACTCGCATCTCTCACTTCAAAAGACTACACCTATCCCGCCGATCAGCTCACAAAGTGCTGGCAATCCCTCTGTCTATGCCAATTCCACGATACGCTTCCGGGTACCATGATTCAAATGGCCGTCCGCGACACCGACGCCAAATTCGCCGAGATCCACGAGGTCGGAACAAGGTTAATGGAACAGGCGATGGCTGTATTGTATCGACAACCTGGAAAGCCCAGCGGCGGTGATAGGAGATTCGTCCTCAACAACTTGCCTGGAATCAGCAGACGCGAAGTCTTGCGGGTCGACAAATCAAACCATGACCCACCAGACGCACCTCATGGCATACAACTCAGCAGAGATGAAAAGAGCTGGTTCATTCAAGCAGTGGTAGAGACGGGTACCTTGAGCGGCGGGTTCAATATCGATGCTGTGAAGGAGGTGAAGGGTGAGTCTGGCGATATCACCCCAACTGATAAGCCTCAGTCACCGAGCCAAAGCATGGGATTACGCTGGCCAATTCGAACTTGTCGGTGACGATCAAGGATGGCCGAATAACCAGCTTGAGGGATGTGCTGCAGCAGTAAGTGTCTTTGTGTTCTTTTTATTCCGCTGATCGGCTGCGCAGGCGTGAGCTGTTGCCGCAAGGTAGTACCGCGGGTTTCGTGATATACGAGGATCATCCGAATGACTGGGACGCATGGTATGCATCAAATCTCGGCGCAATACCGATGCTGACATGATTTAGGGACGTCGACCCCTACCACCTCGAGAAGGCTGAGCACTTGGCTTTCTCGTCTGTCGAGGTCGGGGAGAAGGGGCCGCTTAGAGCCACGCTCAAGTGCGGACTCAAGGTCGGGAAGAGCGAGGCGGTGGTCACAGTATGTCAGCGGGGGTGATTCAAGCTGATGGTAGATCATCCTGGATGCCGTACCCGCCTCGACGACCGAGGGGTCACGAAGCATGGTGAGATTCGACATGGACATCGACTGGCAAGAACGGCATCGATTCTTAAAATGTAAGTCGAGTTTGAGAAGTTGCTGAACTCCCAGTCGAGCTACCCACTACTATTCACTCCACGGAAGCGACCTACGATGCAGCTTTCGGCTATGTCAAGCGCCCGACTCACAGGAATACCTCATGGGACGCAGCGCGATTCGAGGTCTGCGCGCACCGATTCGCAGACTGTACGTCCCGGATCAGTCTTCCTGGCTGATTAGTGTAGTGAGTGAGTTCGGGTATGGCATCGCCTTGATCACAGAGAGCAAGTACGGCTACGCTGTCCAAGGCAACGTCATGCGTCTCTCCTTGCTTCGATCTCCACTTCGCCCCGACCCCGAATGTGACCGAGGGAAACAGGTCTTCTCATTTTCGATCCTTCCTCACACCGGGACATGTACGGAGAGTCCGGTCGCGGAAGTTGCATATTCCTTCAATAGTCCCTTGAGTGGTACGTCAAGTGCACGGGTTCGAGCTGATGTCAGTACGTCGGGTGGACGACATGACGGAGCCTGCTGCTTTGGCTCTGGAGACGCCTTTCAGCGTAGAGGGACCGCGGGAAGTCATCCTTGAGACGGTGAAGCGAGGTGAGGATGGACGGCAGACCGTGATCTTGAGGATGTACGAGCACCTCGGTGGTCGGGTCACGGTCACCCTCAAAATGTATGTGGGAGTCTATGATTCGAGTGCTGATGGGTAGTCGCGGTCTGGACGTCGCGAAGGTGGCTTTGGCCAATATTCTGGAGGACGAGCTGGAGGTACTGAAGGTCGAAGATGGAGGTGTTCAATTGGAGTTTGGCGCGTTCGAGATCAAAACGGTGAAGGTCACGCTCAAGTAGTCCACTCTGATATGTACCAATGGTCATAATCGGTCAAGGGGATCCCTACAGCAAGCGGATCTCACCCATGGCCCGGATGAGCCGGTCCGAAGATTAGATAGCAGTCAGGGCTCAAAACACGTCCGTGTTGGATTTCTTTTGCATGCGCCTCCGTCTCGTACATCTTCTGAGCTGTGTTCTAATCCGCCACTTGAGGTGTATAAAGCCAAGTCCCTCCGCTTTCCCGCCATAACATCCAGAACACCCCAATATCGTATATATCATCCCCACCTCTTCCCCACCTCCACCATGTCCTTCTTTACAACGAGTTCGAAGCGCACGTGAATGGCTTCCTGACCGATCCAGCACTAAGCACGATGACATCAGTATTGACCGAGGCAAGGGATTCAGAGAACGTACTAGTCGGCGATGATCGCGTCGACGGACGTGTATAGGCCCGGGCCGAGCATGAAGAGCCCGAGAGCGAGGATGAGGATGTTGATGAAGGTCATGACGGTGTTCCCTGGTCCTTGGAAGAGGTGCGTCTTGTGAATGTGGTAATATGCGAACGCCCAAAAGATGAAGCCGAAGAACGAGTCGAAGGCGGCGGACATGATCGAGAGGAAGTCGCCCATGGACGGGATGACACTGTGGCGCGGTCAGCTCGAGCACCGGATTTCGGTACATGGAGAGGCACTCACTTGCCAAGGACGAAAGCGATAAGCCAGATGAAGATGACGATCCCGATCCAGACTCCCCACCCTACCACAGAGTGCGAGTGGGCGTGCTTCGAGTTCCCGAGGATTCGCTTGTACAGGAACTTGCTGGCGACGTTGGAGTAGATGGACCCGATGATCAAGGTGGGGATGAGCACGAAGGCGAACGCGGATTTGCGTGCCCAAGGTTCGGAGAGCGAGCCGATGATCGGGGCGGTGGAGTATTGGCCGATGTAGAAGTACCCGACTGCGGCGGTCACACAGAAGAGGATGGTCTCCATGACGGTGAGGGCTGCGAGGGCTTTGGGGAAGTCGGCAGGGTTGCGCATCTCCGCGATGAAGGAAGGGTAGAGGATCTGGCCGATCCACAGGAAGGTGATGCTGCCAAGCATCAACGAGGCCCCGGATTATCGGTCAGATTACACTCACTTGAGGACCGCATTGAACCCGTTGACGAAGCCAGGACCGCCACCGGGAAGGCCGGTAGAGGTTGCCACCGGTCCGAGCGTTGGGTAGTTCCCGCCGTACCCATAGAGGGGGCCGGCCTCGATTCCGGCGTAAACGAGAGAGAGGATGATGGCGATCGCCATGGCAATGGCAGATACGATGGACATTAGGGAAACGTGGTTGAGCGTGCGCGGCAAGGATACAATAACTAGATCAGGCTTAGCAGATGCCAGCCCCGAGGAGAAGCAGCACTTACTACCCATGATAGCGGTGATGGCCTGAAAAAGGACGGTGCACTGCGAGCTGTCGCTGAGGGTGTTCAGGACTGGTTTTCTCAGCAATGGTGTCTTGTTCTGAAACAAAGAGCGCACTCTTGGATCCAGTGAAGACGTGGAATCCGACTGCTCATTGTCAGCCGGAACGACCACGGTGGGAGCGCATGAACTTACTCAGGAAGATGTTGTTCAGCAGCAACATGATGGCTGTCGCCTCGTATGCGATCCGCGGGATGCCGGGCTGACGATCGGTCAGTGGAAGCTTTGGAGGTATGACTGCAGCGCCCACGAAAAGCTTTGCAGCGATGTCACAGATGTCGCGAGCCTCGGGGTAGAGCATGCAGTACTGCCAAAGCACGTAGCTAGTGTCTGTCTCAATGTATGAGCAAGTTGCCAGGACTGTCAGAGATCCGATGGTCACTCACACCACGTCACGACACCCAAGCCGAAAGTGATGAAGAACCCGCAGGTCCAACCGAGGACACTCCAACTCCATGCAAGAGCAAGGATGGCGAGACAGACATACTCTCCAAACAGGAGGAGAGCCGCTTTTTGCCAGGAGAGGGTGCGAAACTTGATCTGATGGGCTTGCTCTTCGATAGCGAGCGCGGTGAAGGGATCGACCTCGACATCTTCCCTGACACGGTCCTTCTCATCCCCGTCGCCGTATTCCGCAATGTCGGCTTTCTGATCAGGCTTCAGCAGTGCAGCTTACAAGTCCGTGATCGATGGACTTACCATCGTGTTTTGGTGTTTTGGTGATCAGAGATATGGGAATTGATCAAACGAGAGGGGAAGAGGAAAAAGGGAACTACGGAAACGTAACCTCCCTTGGCGTGCTTTGAAGTATGTTTTGAAATGATCCTGATGGTGAGAGAAAACTTGTACAAAGAGCGGCAAGGCCGGGATCGTATCAGGACGAGCGTCTGGAATGGGCAAAACCCTCCCGCATGCCAAGGAACTATCTCAGGGTCAAAAGCCGCTGTAAGGAACAATCTAAGGGTCCTGTGACTTTTTTGGCTCCAGAATCGCCGGCCTTCCGTGATGACGCAAGGGATCTGTTACAGTTGCCCTTTGAATGCTGCCGATCATCCGCACGTAATAATCGATTTACTTGTAATCAATCACCGGATTCCTTCGGTAGGCGTTGCGCCAAACGGTCTCAATATAGGCGCGCGAATGTCCGAGATGACCGACGCACCGCCTTTCCTGTGCAGCAGCCCACAGGTCTCGAATTTGATTTGTTTCCTTCCCTCCACATATCATTCGGCGTCCATGATGGGATTACAGAATACTGCCGACTGGGCGAGGCTTCGACCTCTTTCACCCAGCTGCTCTGCATCCCAGCGGTCATCGTTGCGTCACAGCGGACCCTCAGTGTATGTTGATGACCATATGAGAAGTACACCGTAATCAACGCTGCGCAATTATTCATCGCGGTCTCTTCCCCCGGATGGACGCACAAGCAGTACCGCAGCGTCCCGTTTCCGCCATTTCTGCAACACCTGTCACGGACATTAAGGACGATGGGAAACCCTCAGAAGGTGTCGCAGTTCCCGGGTCTCGACCTTCCGGGAGGCTTTCGTTTCTCAAGTGTCTCTTCTTATTGGTTCTCATCGTCTTCATTCAAGCGTGTGTCCTGGCCGGTGCACCTCGGCTTACCTCCCAAGGCTTCCTGGATGCGTTGTTATCGATCTTCGCGTGGTCGGTGGTCGCTCTGTATAAGTAACATGCGGAAGATCGACAGCTCTGAGACTCTGAGATCCCCACACTAGCCATGGTCCACAGTCTGAGCTGATATGCCCCCAGTGGGTGGGTCCCGGAGGGCGAGGTGGAAGATGTGGAGAAGGTGCTCGACGCGAAAGCTTGAGCATCTTGCGCCTCGACATGCGAGAGAGGACAGCTGTGTAGGAGACGTGTGCGGAGCGGATGTCATCGAAGTACATGCTTATGTGGTAATGACTGTAACATGCCAGACAGCGACGATACTTGTGAAGATGACTGTGATCGAGGTGTATGGATTGGGCGATTACGATTGAGTCCAGCGGCCATCGACCATGTCCGGTTTGGTCCTCCTTTATCCGGTCGTTACTGGGCGACCCCGTCAGGTCCCTTTGTCACATGCTTAGCCACCTTGTACTGCCTATACGCTATCCAATCCTGCGGAGTTTATTTGCGGTTCATTGTCTGAGCCGAAGTACTGGAGCTGGCCGGACCGGGATCCGGCGCCGGTTCCGGGGGCAGCACGGTGAAGTCCGTTTCTCTAAGCCCTTGTCCACTCATCGCCAGTCCGATCGCTCGCTCAACCACCTACAAGGTCAACTCCACACTCTCCTGATCGTATGTCCCTCGCCACCCAGGCTCTGTTTCATCACCGTCACCGAACCCATCATGTTTGAATACAAGCACCTCACCCCCGAAGAGCGCGAGCATTTCCTCACCCACGGCTGGCTTCGGGTACCCAACGCCATCAACCCAAAGTACCTCACCGAATGGATGGAAAACCTCTGGGTCCGACTCGGATGGGACGAGCACGACAAATCGACCTGGGAAGAGGAATACATCAAACTACCCCGTCATAGGGAAGTCCCGACCGAGGAGTTTTGCCCGGAGGCTTGGGCGAAGATGTGTGAGGTTGTGGGTGGGGAAGAGAGGGTTGATCCGGTTCGAGAGAGGTATTTTGGGGATCAATTCATTATCAATTTGGGGAGTGAACATTGGAAGGGTCATGAGAGGGGGTGGGGGGAGTTGACGGGTTGGCATACGGACAATGATTGGTGCGTTCGGCCTTGGTCTTCTACATCAGGTATTGAAGGCTGATGGGTTCGCTTAGGTATCGTCAGTTCCTCGATTCAAGTGGGAATGCCCTCACGATCATCGTCTGCTTCACCGATGTTCCTGCACGCGGTGGTGGGACAGCGCTGTGTGAGGACGGCATCAAGGGTGAGTGAGGCTCCTTTGTGAAGTCCAACCTTGCATCTACCATCGCTTCGATCAGACCTTACTCCTCCCGTTCTCTACCTCACCGAGTACATCTATTGTTGCAGGATACTGATCATAGGGTGCCAGAGATCTGCCAGACCCTATACGACCACCCCGAAGGCCTCGATCCGCCATTCGACACTCTCTACGACCACGTCAAACAGGGCGAATGCAAGGACTTCACCAAGGTCGAAGCGAAAGCAGGCGATATCTTCATCACCCACGGTCTACTCCCGCACGCTCATACGCCGAATCACCTGCATTATGCGAGGGTGATCACCAATCCGCACGTCAATATGCATGAGCCGTTCAACCTGAATCGCGCAGATGGAGACTACGTGTGTTCCCTACCTCCTCGCTCTGACTGAGGTCGCTTCGTAGAGCTTGTGTGAGCAAGTGATCCTGCGAGCTCTAAACCGTACCTCAATACCCGAGTATAAGCCCACCCGCGAACGGATATCCTTCTACCCCCGAACAGCATACTTCAAGCGTGAACGCGTGCGGGAAGAATTAGCACGCATGATCGAGCACTCGAAGAAGACGGGTGAGCCGGTGGACAGCGTGTACCTGAGAGGAGAGGAGGCGGTTCTTGAACATGAGAGGAGGAATGGATATGATAAGGCGTTTGGACCGACGGGGGTGGCGGCGACGATAGGGGAGCAGAGGCCGGCGTTCATGCCTCAAGGGCAGAGGCATGTTTTGGTGTAGGTGGCAGGGGGGCTCAAGGGGGGCTCAAGGGGAGGGGGGGGGAGTGTGAAAGGAGGGGGCGAAGGTGTAGTAGGAGTGAATCATCTGCATGCGTCTGTCTAATGCTGCGAATCCACACCCACCAACCCGCTTTAAGCATGACTCGAGGCAACAGCTAAATAATGGTGCGGGCCGAGTTGGACCGATAGTAGTATCGCATGTTTGAAGATAACCCTTGTCAATCCCCTTCCCCATTTCTTCAACCTGGTTGACTTTGTTCAGCTAAGATGCACCTCTCCCTCCTCCTCCTGGCTACCCTCCTCTCCCCCGTCCTTGCCGCCTCGACAGATTACATCCTCTCCCACCGCTTCCTCTCCATCCCGCCATCCCATCACCGACACCACCCTCCCTCTTTCCAGCCCTACAAGCTCCTAACCCTCACCACCTCCACCGACTCCAGATCCCCACCCGACGTATCACTCGCCGACGAGAACTTCTCCTCCGAGGGTGGACCGCGACATGGAGAGGTGGATGATGGGACGGGTTGGTATCAGGTGAGACTTGAGGATGTGGGTGATGGGATGGAGATGCTGGCTAGTACTCGAGCTGTATGTCGCCCCTCTCTTCATTTCTTGACTCTGCATCACTCCTTCCTCTCTCTTCTCCATTTCTACTCTCTGCTCTGATGAGGGTGGGTTGGGCTGATGAAATGTAGTGTTACCTCGCGATACCGGGGACGACATATATAACCCTCCATCTAAGCGGGCACATACCGACGGGCATCGAAATCAAGCAGAGCGGGACGCCTTCAAACGGGGACTGTCCGACGGGTTGGGAGGATAAGATGATCGCCGTTCCCGGTTGGGAGGGGATGAATATCGTCATCCCGGGATATAGGTCACTTGTCCCGGAGGAGGAGAACGGAGGGGAGGTCGTGGTGAGGGTGAAGGTCCCGGAGAGGGCTCAGAGGTAGGTCTACCCCTTCCATTCCACATGACTCCCATCAATCCGAGGTGTACATCCTCGATCTCTCCACCACGAGGAGACCGACGCTGATTGAGTCGTTTGTACTAGTCCGGTCCTCGCTCCCCCATTGGTGATCGACGAGACCACGGGCCAACCCTTCGTACCTCCTGTCGAAAAGACGTTCCTCCAGAAATACTGGTTACCCATCCTTGGAGTTGGGATATTCCTCGTCGCGCAGACGGGTGGAGGAGGTCCAGGTGCGGGCAGATGACGTGATGCATGCGATACAAACGGGATTGCCCAAAAGTGCAGATTGATTTGAGTGCTCGAGCTGGAACTACTACTACTTGGCCCAAGGTTGCGCATTCGCGCCTACCCACGGTCCTCGTAGCCCGACGAGGTCTGGCGTCAGGTCAGATATCTTGGTCGCTCCGCAATTCCGCATGGTATTGGTGATCTCCTCCGCCATGACTGCGGACGCCTAGTCAGCTCTGAATCGACTCCGACTTGTTGCTGTGACAGGTGAAGACGTACTCTGACACAAACGAATCACTCCGTCCTCTCCGTGTGTACCATTGGCATACAAGAACGGCCGACCAAGTCCCACCGCCTTCGCGCCTAATGCTAAAGCTTTCACCACATCCGCCCCGGAACGCACTCCGCCGTCCATCAGGACCTCGATCTTGTCGAAGAGGTCGGGACGGGTCGCTCGCATCTCGTAGAGGATATCGATGGGGGCGGGCGAGCTAAACGTCACCATCAGCAGGCTGGCTGACTATAGAAGGGCCAGACTGACAAATCGCATTGGCGACCACCGTGATTTGACTGACATCAGCTCTGATCACTGCCACACAACTCACGAGAACCACCCCCTCTACTCCCGCTTTCGCACACAGGTCCACATCCGCCACGCTCTGCACGCCTTTGACGATGATCGGCAAGCTCGTGTGTTCCTTCCTCTCGTCAGCCCAAGTATTTCAAAAGAAAGGAGGGCTTACCCGGATAAAACTGATATCATCCCAAGTGAGATTGGTATCTTGATACCCCGAGATCGCCTGACTGATTCCCAATGGCGCCTTGGACGTACTCCCAGAACCATCTTTGATCGGTGCCTAGCCTCGTTTAGCTGAGATCGGCACGGCTGGTAGAGAGGACACACCTGCGTGGTAGTCTTGGCACGGACGTCACGCGTCCGCTTACTTCGCCATGCTGCGTCGACCGTGAACATGATTGCGGAGGCGCCGAGCTTGGTGACCTTCTCCAGTAAGGCTTCCGAGGCTTTCCGATCTTTATTCAGATAGATCTGCAGCATGTCAGGAGATGGCACAGTATAGGCGTCAAGACTGACCCACCTGGAAGATGACGTTTTGTCCCTCTTGTCGCGCCTCCATAATCTCGTCCAAACTACAGCTCGCGTTTATTGAAATCTGCTCGACAGCTGTTGTTAGATATGTAGTCAGCTGGAGAGATTCAAACTCACGCCCTGAACGATTCCGCACTCTCCTGCACCTTTCGTCAGGTTCACCTCGCCATTTGGATGTCCAAGCTTCGCCATGGCTGCTGGGGAGATGAAGATCGGCATCTCGGTCTTGATGCCCATGAATTCCGAGTCGATCGAGCCGGTTGTGACATTGTGAAGGATCCGAGGTCGGAAGTAGTATTGTCGGAATGCATCCTGATTCTCTTGCGCAGCTACTCTCCATCAGCTCGTATCTCAAATGCTCCGTCAACAGGGACACACTGATCTCCCGGTCGGCTAGACTCCATTAGCACCTGAGTCTCACAAGGTGTGAGAGGGCGTACCAGCAGATTTGTAGTAATTCCAAGCGGTACCCGAGAGCACCTTCTCCGCCCAATCCTCGAAATCCTGAACAAGCAACATCGCGTCCGCCCCCGGCATCTCCTTCCGCGCCTCCTCGATCCGCTTCTCCTCCTCTGTAGGCCCGGTATCAACAAGCTCAGGCATGGTCGTCGGATCTACAGCACCCAGGTGGGCTTCCGGGTCGAGCTGTTCCAGCGCATCTGGGGGGTGGAGGGGTTTCCAGATTTTTCTGCGCCGGCTTCAGTTGGATTCTCAACGAGGGATGGGTAGACTGACGTGACGTCTTTTCCTGCGTTCTGCAGGATAATGCCGGAACCTCCAGGGTGATTCTCTAGGAAGTTCGTCACGTCGTACACTTTGCCCTAAGTCCCAAATGTCAACTCGTTCAGCAGTCGGGAAGGAGACGGACCTACATCGATGATCACCCAGCAATCGTCCCGTACGTTGTGCTTCTGCACCTCATCGTAATGCAGCAGCTTTTGTCCGCCAGGCTGCTTGATCCCTGCTAGTTGGTCATGTCTCGAGGAGAGGGGGACATCGTCGAGGCGAAGAGGTGGGAGGAATTTATAAGTCACGGCGAGACCCTGGAGCAAGTCAGCAATTTCTCATGAACGTGACAGATGAGGATCACGAACAGCTGCAATGGCGAGAGCTATGGACGCTGGGATGATGAAGCGGGATGGAGTGTGATGAATGGACGAGGAGCGAAATCGCCGAGGTGATGCGCGGATGGTGGTGGAAGGTGATGAGATTGAGGAGCGGGGAATAATTATATGAGTTAAACGTCGAGGTGCAATCTGCGCCAGAAGCGGTTGTGAGGGTGCGATTCTAGACATGGCAGAGAAGCAGACCGAATAGTTCATACACGCAAAGTCAAGAAACCGCAACCAAAAAGACATTGGCCACTCCGCTTTCCGCTTGACTTTTCGGTCAGCTCCGGAACGTCCGGTCCGAAGTCTTCTATGTATCCGCTCGATCCCATCCTATCGCTTAGTGGCGCTTTTACAAGCATAAGCAAGAAGGTATACGCTCAACTTATAGCTGAACACCAGTCAGGGGACATGGATACCTCATTCCGAGGTCCCGGCGGATCCCCGGAGCGGAACGATCGGTCAAAGGGATACCTATCCGACTTGTGGTCCAGAGGTCTAAAGGAGCTCCGGGCCATCAAGGAAGGAATAAGCATGATTTAGCAGCATTTGCGATGTGCGAGGTGAGCGAGGGAGGACATTCACGTCGCTCCATGGCTCGAAGTGTCTCTTCGCCAAAGGACTCCATGAAAACATGGGATACATGTAGCGCCAGGGAGCTTCAATCTCGGGCAGTCCGGGTCCCAATAAGGATACCGGCGACAACGCGGTCGATAATAGCAGAGGCTCCAAAGATATGGCACGTGATTTTACCGATCGATCTAGACAACATCACTCCCCTTCCGTGCCCAGGTCCCGAGCGTTGAACAGGAACTTTTGGGTTACCTCTGTGCTTGTGAGAGTCTAGTCAATGTCTACACCCCTTCAAGGAAGGTAGGGTTCAGTTTTTACGGAAGGTCGCGAGACCTGGGCTAGATAATGAAAGGATTCAGGGACTCTGGCTGTAGCATTCAAGATCTTCGCCACGTCGTGACGATCGATCCTGCTGCTACAAATGTATGCAGCAAAGGTTTGTCCCATTTCTGACTTCCCAATCGATTCAAGATCCAAGATTACGGTCACAACGTCCATCATTAGGTTTCCCAGATCGTGGATTTATAAACCCATTAGTAGTTTTCCCCGAGTAACCGGTGTTTGTGATCCCACGATCGTTACCCCCTCGTACCTGGCCCTCAGCCGTCATCTCGGCATTTATTCCCTCATATTCGTATCGTCTCGTTTCCGATCTTGGACTCCATCTATTCGATTGAACGTTCTCAATCCGTCTTATTCCCTTCTCAGCGGTCTGTTCACTGTTCCACTTCCGTTGTTATCACTCCGACAATTCGCGGGCAGAGATCGTTCGTTGCCGCCCTGGCTTCTGATGGGGATCGGGCAAGCCGATCGGCACCTTTCGACTTGAATCTTTCGGCTTTGAGAGATCTTCATCTCCTGGCGTCTTCAAGATGTCATCGATCCCTCCCACCTCGCCACCTTCCGTCATCCGCCCACCTTCCCCACCACCATTCCCTCAAGAAGCATCTTCTAGTCTGTCGTCCGGGATCAGCTCATCGCGCGTTCCCCTCGACATGTCGTCTGATTCCCCTCTCGTTCCCATCGACGCGCTGGCAAGCTCTGACCGCCCAGCTTCTCGCCGTGCGCGATCGTCGTCAAACGGGACTTCCGCTTCAACCTCGCACGCTACTTTCGAACCCTCCTCCGTGCCTTCCACCCCTCAGAACGTGCCCCATCGGTTCTGGCGACCGACTCCCAATGTCCCCTTCCGCGTATCACAGCGTCATCAGCTGCATCGTGTGACCAACCATGGCGATGAAGAAGACCACAATCAGTGGCTGTCGGAAGATGAAGGATTACAGGGAGTTGGTCCTTCGATCGGGCGGCGCCGGAGACGAAAGACATCACACAGAGGTGGGAGCGGCGACGACGGAGATCGTCAGGATCGACGCAATCCTGGGACGAACACGGTTCGGGAACGCAGTCGAGTTGAGGAGGGAAAAGAAGCAGGGACCGAGGCAGCGATCGAGGCGATTCGGAGGAACCCATCAGCATCGCGACCCACAATCAGGCGAGTTCAGTCGCTTGACCCGCCTCCAGCACCGATTGCCGGCCCGTCGTCAATCCCCCTTACAGAGCAGCAAGGGGTTTCACCTCCTCGCATCGAGAATCTTGTCCCGGCAACAATTTCCAGCGCTCTAGCCATAGGTTTGGGATTGTCCAATATCACACAATCAGTCAATCCCGCTCCCTCAGTCGTTTCGATCGAGGGGATCGAGGAAAGGATGAGTGATTCTGTTCCCGATTTCTCCTCGGGACGGGGTGGAGATGGGATCGGCGGGTTTGGCTTGCCAGCTGCCACTGTCGTAGACAAGCATGAAGATGGGTTGAAGCGGCGTGAACGGCAAGATGACCTTCTGGGGAAGCTCCAACGGATCTTGGGATGGTGAGTCGATTCATGTCGTACAGCGCTGATGATCAGCGCACTCTGCCCCCCCGGATCCGATGGTCCTCCCCCGTTACATCGACCGATAACGCTCCCGTGCGGGCATACCATTTCCGCCGAGCACATCTCAGTACCTGCTCCTCCCCCCCTTCTTGTCGCCTCCGACTTACCTCACGAGCTGTTTGCGGCCCAACAACGGCAAAACCAACAGCGACTCAATCTCTGGGCCGGCATAATGTGCCCTATCCCGACATGCAAGCGTTACAGCGCTCAATCGGGAACGGCGACGGCGTTGGATCCCTTGCTAGAGACCCCTTCGTCCCCTACCTCAATCACTTCCGGCGCACAACGCGGTGAGGTACTCGCTTCCGGTGTGACGTACTATCCTTCACCAAATCTTCGTCCGCCTTCATACTCGCACGACCCGCAAGCGACGGTCGTAATGAGTTCTCCGATGGTTGACATATGTGTCGATAAGACGCTTCAGATTGTCCTGCAGGAGTTGGCGAAGGAGGGTGGCGAAGATCGTGAGAAGAGGGAGGCGGCGTCGAGCGGCTCAGATTCCCTCGATGACCAGGATTCAGCAGAATACTCCTCACACACTAGCCTCTCACCCCATTTGGCAGCGCTTGGTCAGCCAGAAATGCCGCCGAGCCCACGCCGATTGCCGAAACGGAGACGCAACCAGTCAAGTTCGCAGTCACGCATGCCTCGTCCGTCATTGGATTCGCCGGAACTCTGGCCGTTCCAGAAGGAGTTGTCAGGCATTCTTGAATGTGATGTCTGCGCGATGCTATTGCATGAGCCGGTGACGACCCCATGCCAACACGTAAGTATATCTCATTCGGATTCATACAGTGCTAAGATCCTTTTTAGTCGTTCTGTTTGAAATGCCTGTCTCGATCGCTGGACCACTCGTATCGATGTCCTGTTTGTCGGCAAGATTTACCGAGTTTCGCTTTCTTCCAGGACCATGCGATTAACAAGGTCCTACTTACCATCAGTAAGCTCATCTCGATCACGTCAGAGCAAGCTGATGTGTCAGTCAAAACCACTTTCCCCGACGAATATGCCGAACGCCAGCTTGCGATCGGGCAAGACGAGCGAGACGCTCGGCTCGAGACGCCGATCTTTGTTTGTACCTTGGCATTCCCGGGCATGCCCACGATTTTGCATGTCTTCGAGCCGCGGTACCGTCTCATGATCCGACGGTGTATCGAGTCATCTTCTCCTCGATTCGGTATGCTCCTCCCTGCTCGGAATATCGGATCGACTGGGATTCAAGGAGTCATGGAGTACGGGACGATGCTGGAGATCCAGAGCGTCCAGATGTTGCCGGATGGCCGAAGCATGGTTGAGACGATCGGCGCGCATCGGTTCAAGCTTGTCGAGAAGGGTAATCTTGACGGTTACACTGTTGGGCGAGTGGAAAGGTTAGCGCGTCGCTGGACACAGGATCAATGGGCTGACGTAGAGCAGGATCGACGATATATCTGCTGATGATGAGGCATCACTTGAGCAGGAGGCGGTGGCAAGAGCTGCCGAGTCACGCGCAGTTGCTGCCGCGATGCAGCCGTTGCCTTCGGTTGATGTGCCACCTGGCGGTGGTGTGCCGCTTGCGACGCCCATTCCCGCGGAAGAGGCAGCTCAGACGACTGAAGAATACATGGCCATCTGCCGAGCATTCATCGAGCAACTCCGATCGGGTTCAGCACCATGGCTTCTTCAGCGGCTCAACAATACCTATGGGACGATGCCAACGGATCCGAGCGAGTTCTCATATTGGATGGCTCTCGTGCGTTTTCCAGCGTGAGGATTACTTCAAGCTAACAGCCGCAGGTCATGCCGATCGACGAATACGAGAAAGCACGACTCCTGCCCATTCGCTCCGCACGACTCCGACTCAAGCTCATTGTTCACTGGGCCGAATCCCTCCGATCGTCCTGGTGGTAAGTCTCCTTCATCCGTCGAATCTCTTTTGACTTTTTGCCTCGTTCTTCTTTTCTACGTCTAAAGGTTCTCGAGCGGGTAAGCTTTTTCTTTTCCCGTGATGGAGTCTCCTGCTGATCGTTGCTTGTGTTTCTGTTCGTTTGGGATAAAAGGTGTGTTGTCGGTTGATCCTGACTCGTGGATTGACTCGAGGTTTTTCATGGGACAAAGTGGGGCGGGTGTTGAGCATGCTTGGGCGTGAGGCCTAGGTGTAATGGGCAGGATATGCGTTCGTGCAGGAGTGTCAACAAGCATACGCATTGTTTGGATTGGATACGTAGCATTGAGTGTTAGAGCTTGCAATGCGCAGACGATTGTACGCGGATTGCTCTATGCACGCAGCATGAGATCGCGTTCAGGGGGGGCGGGGGAGGTAGGTGATTTGGTCTCATGGGTACCTCCACCTCCGACGCCCGGGGCCGAGGAAATTTCTGCAGTACGGTCTTCGTTCCGTCTTTACTTGTGATGTCTGAGTTTTGCACTTTCTAAAACGATAGCCCTACCTTTCACATTGGAATATCAGTAGTCAGACTGTCCCGCACGATGTCGATGCCAAAGTCGATCCTGAAGCGCACGTCCCATCCCTCCGCCGGTCCCTCTCGGACGACCCCCTCAAACGGCTCGAGATCCAAGCGGAAGCAGACCGTCCAAGTCCGCAAACCTGTACGGCCCGCCTCACCCAGCGACGAGGGCACGGACGATGCAGAACCCGAGACTGAGGAGATAGATGCGGGTCAAGGAGACGATGAAGAGGGGCTGTCGACGGATGAGGAGATCAATCGGTCGAAGGTGGGGGAGAAGCGCAAGAAGTTGTCTACAAGTGGGTCTCCTAGGTTGTGCTGCCCTTCGCTCTCATCTCGACGTCTCGATTCAGCCGCCTGTTGTCGCTGTCCTGGTCCGAAGCTGATCACGTATGGTGTAGAGAAGAAACCCCCGACCTCCGCCTCGACATTCGGCACCACCCTGACCTCCCTCCTCGCCGACCCCGCCCCGATTTCCTCCTCGACTAGCACCAGCACCAAAACCATCACCACAAACACCAGCACCACCCGAATCGACAGACCTGGCAAGAAACCCAAACCCGTACCCGCCCGTACCCCGGCCAACGCCATCCTCTCCCTCTCAAACACCGTCCCTCCTCCCTCCCGCGCCGCCCTCTCCCTCGAGCGCAAAGCTCTGCGCCAGCTCAAAGCTGAAAAGTCGGAGAAAGAGGATCGGGCGCGGATCCGGGATGTGCTCGAGGGGTGGTTGGGCAATGATGGAACTGGGAGTCAGGAGTTTGAGAGGGGTTTACGAAAGGTCGCCCAACGGGGAGGTGAGTCACTTTGTAATTTATATTGAAATTTCAGATTAGGTTGATGTGGGTGTTTAGTGATTAAATTGTTCAATGCGATCTTGGTGGCGAGCAAAGAGGCGGAGGAGGTGGGCGGTGGTAAGGCGGGGTTGGGTGGGGCGGAGGGGAAGCAGGGGTTGACGAAAGAGGGGTTTCTGGACTTGGTTAGGAAGGGATAGGCGGTGGCAGGCATGCATGAGGTCACGAAAACGGTCCACTAGGTCACTCTATGACTCTCGATCATGCAATAAAGTAGGACATACGAGTGGAAGTGCTATTCTACGGGCAGGAGAGAGACCAGGTTGGATGTGATCCGGCGCATCCAAGGCCCTAGAGATTTGTACTTGTTCGTTCTATACCTATTCCTCTGTATCCGAAAACATGGATCCCGAGCGATGACACCTCGAGGGTGAGTAAGGCCCTCTCGCTCCGTGTCCCATCCAAGCTGAAGCGTCCTGGACCAGCGGGTCGTCCTCCCCGCCGTCTCCCGCCGACTCCCTGAACGAGCTCGTTCCAGCTTGTCCGAATGGGCTGTTCCATTTCCCAGAGGAGTCGGTGCTCGTCACCGATGCTGATGAAGAGGTCAGTCTCCCTGCACAGGGTGTACGGCGATCATATGCTGAAATCTCACGAACAGATACTCGAGCTCTACATGAATTTGGCCAACACCTCGCCTTCAGCCAGCATCAACTCCGACGGCCAAGGTACAAAGTGAGGAGACTACTCCCTCATGAGATGAGGAGAAGTGGTCTGATCACTGAATCGAAGCAGCTCTTCTGATGCCGGCGGACTGGGATTCGTTGACCCCTCGAAACCCATCCTCGAGATCGAGCTCGACCTCGGCACCCCACCTGCGGCTGAAAATGTGCCGGCTAACGAGCGCTTACGGACGAGGAAGGCGAGGCGGAACAGCAATCGGCAGGAGCTGGAGAAGGTCAAGAGTGGAGTGCATAGGGTGAATGTGCGGATACAGCAGGACCTAGCGGCACTGAAAAGTCGGAAGGGCGATACGGGTGAGTAAGCATACAATCACGAAGCTAATTGTAGTAGGCAGCGTACTCTGGCGAAGCAGGTTCGCATGACCAGGACGCTATGCGCTTGCCGCTAACATGCGGGTAGCCTGTACCTAGCACGTCACATCCTCTCTCAACACTATCATCCTTCAGCCCCACCACCCCTGCCGCTTCTACACACAGACAGACTCCGTTCAGCGAAGATCCTCGAGCTCGGAGCCGGGACTGGCCTTCTCGCTGTTACCCTGACCCCTCTGTGTGCGGAATACACGGCGTCCGACCGACTCGAGAATCTGAAGCTCGTCAGTCGGAATCTGGATCTCAATGGGCTGCTCTACCCCAAGGAAGGGGCTTTGAGAGTCAAGGGAAGGACTGGGAAGGATTGGGTGGAGGTCAAGCTCGAGGAGATCGATTGGGAGTCGCTCTCGACTGCTCGACGACGTTCTGACCCACTCGCCAATCGAGTAACGTATTATTCCACCTCTCACCCGACGGCAACGAGCCATCGAACGGATGCGAGAGAGTACGACCTCATCCTAGCCGTTGATTGTATCTACAACGAGCACCTCGTCCAACCGCTGGTGGATACAATCGCGCACTACTGTCCAGCCGGAGGAAAGACTGTAGTCTGGGTGGTCGTGGAGCTCAGGAGCGCGGACGTAGTGCGGGTTTTTTCTTTTTGTGTTTGGACGATGTTGATCGTGTGGATAGCTCACGCAGTTCTTGGATTCTTGGCTGAGGGACCCGAGTGGGCCTTGGACTGTTGTGAGGCTTCGGGAGGGGGCGATGGGGAGCTGGGAGGGGAGGAGAGGGAAATGGGTTGGGTGGGTTGGATGGCGGTGATGGGGTTGCTTGAGAGAATCATCACTCGAGGCATCAGACTTGAGGGATAAAGGATCAGAGGGGACGGTGTGTGTTTCAGCCAAATGCAGCGAACCAGCAGCAACGACGAGTCATACAAGCCAAAATATGGCTCAGCCTTAGACAGACTCAAGTAATCTGCGGATACATGGCTGAGAGGTCGTAGGCCGTTTGTGGCTGAGGGCCGATGTTTGACGACGGCCCGGTGCCTCTTTTCTTAAGGTTCCAGGGTTCGTTGGTGAAGGGGGGGGGGGGGGGGGTTTGTAAACAAATCATCAGGGGACTTTGGTGGGGTCTTGTTGATCGCCTAGGTCGATCTCGCTTAGCATCTTCACCTGGATCGACAAATCGTCTTCACCTGGAGACAGTATCACTCTCGTTCATCACTTTCATTTGATCTTTCTTCCGACCTGTCCTTAGCACTCTTTTCGGACCATCCTTTCGGTCATTCACCATCATCATAATCCCTCGCCCGCTCCGACCGAAAGTTGCTCTCCAGCCGACCATCACCCGACCAAGCTGCCCGACGAGGCTGGGGTTCCAGTCGCCTCTTACCTCTCCCGATTCCGCACAGTACACCGTCAAAAGCACCTTCCTTTCGTTTCCAAACCGAAAACATCCTTTGAGTCGACGTAAGTGATGTCTCAGCCATGCTGCACCCGCTGATCATTCGTCTCCCTGCTCGAAACGTAACTGTAATCCGGCACCTCATCAATATGGCCAATCTACTGAATTCTGATCCGCTACAACCGCTCTCCAATGCTTTCGACACGCAGACCATGGCACAGCCTATCGGCGAGACTTCGCTCGCGACCTCGCCCCCGGTGGGGGTGACGACTTCGAGTCCGGTGGTCGTAACTAGCGAGACTCCGGTCACGAGCGCTGTGGTACCTACCACCAGTATGTCCTCCGCCTATATGCAGAATCGAGGAGTATTGACAGGACCAGCTTCGACAACCCCTGTTGTCATCAGTACGACCAGGATCCCCGCCACCACCCCAATAGTCCAAACCACTCCAACGACGTCACCCACGACCTCCGCCGTCGTCGTGGTCCCGACTACCAGTATCATCTCCCTCACCCCCACCACCAGCACCTCCTCAATCCCCACAACGACACCCACATCCACCTCCACCCCAACATCCACTTCGTCCTCGAAGACATCCACCCAGATCCTTACCATCACATCCACCCAACCCCATCCGAGTCTAATTACCAACGTGACAGCCTCCACCGCCAGCTCGATCACCCACGTCTCTTCCGCCGCGGCTAGTTCCTCCCAAAAAGGCGGAGTCGCTCACACCGGTCTTCCCCTCGGAGCGGTAGGTCTCCCCAGCCACTTCGGGAAGTCAAGCCAGTACTGATGAGTGTAGTTTGTGGGGATCACCATCGGTTGTGCGGCTGTGATCGCTGTGATCGGACTGATTGTGACGCGGTCGATCCGGAAGAAAGGTCGGGCGAGGCGGACGGCGAACCGGAGCTCGATGTTTGAGCCCTGGCCCGCACCGGTTCCGGTGTCGATGGAGGACGAGTCGTTCGAAAAACCCAGCGTAAGCCAGCTTCCTTTGCGCTTTTGAACCGTCCCCTCGCCTTTCGAGAGATAAGCTGAGAAATTGCCCAGTCGTACCCGATGCGAGAAGCCCCATCGTACCCACCGGAACCGGCACAGGAACTAGGCTGCGCAGACTACCCACAGCACCCGGACCACCAGTTGTATCCAGACGATCAGTCGTACCCCGCCCAAGCTTACCCGGCGTACCAAGAATCCCTAGCGCCGCCATCTGAGGCAGCCCCGCTCGTGGGAATACACGACGGGATGATGGTGCGCGTCAAAATTGGGTTCGTCAGGTCTCTGGAAGACGAGCTCGGTATGTCCACCGTCTCGTCCCCTCCATCCTCTCCCCTCTTCTCCGCTTCTCTCCTGCCTCTTCTCGTCCCTCCTCTTCTCCCCTCTTCTCCCCTCTTCTCCCCTCTCTCCTCCCGATTGTGGTTTCCGGACTCAATGAGATGGGGAAAACTGACGGTGCGCAGCTGTGCTCTCTGGACAGCAGCTCTACCTCCACACAGCATACGATGACGGCTGGTCACTATGCGAGGACCAGAACCAATCACGGGGAGTGGTCCCCCTGAGCTGCCTCGAGCCATGGCAAGAGGGTCACACGCTCATGCCGAGGTGGGCGCCTCCTCCTTCCCCCGTCGAGTAGCAATATTGATGGGTGGATTAGGTCGAATACCGATCAATCGCTCTCTGGAAGGTCGGCACGGCGGTCAAGTCTGTATCAGACCGCTCCGACGGCTGGGGCTTATATGAACGTCCCATAGGCGGGAGCGGGGTGGGGGTAGCTTGTCATCAGATTCGTGTCATCTCGTTTGATTTGGGGTTTGGCGGGACAATGCATTCTAAGCTGTACGACGAGTCTGCGCATCCATTCCGAATCGACATCTAGCATGACGAGCAACGTGTGGAGCGGACTCATCGTTGCACCATCAGTATGACAGCTGGACTCGACTCGCCTGGGGATCGCAACATCGTCCGAAAAAGTCACAAATTATGTGCATGATGTCGATCTTTACAGACGTGTGATGATGGAAAACCCGAGAAGCCCGAATCGATTGACGAGAATATAGCTATAGCTCGACTCTCTAACCGACGACCGAGTTCCCACTCAAGCGCATCCAATGAGAGTCGCCGTGTTGGAGCCCTTCTCGAATCAGCTATGTGCAGCAAGTTGCAACCAAGAGGCGGCCCACGGGGTAATACCAGAATGACACGGCGATGATGAGGTACAGCAACATCAAGACGAGTCCTTCCATCCAGCTGGAAGACATCAGACCGGCTGCTGCGCAGATAGAGGAACTCACTTCGACCGTCCATCTGCGAGAGTCTGGTTGACGATGATCACGGAGAGGAAGAGGACAATGGACTCGTATGCTGAGGTCCATCAGCTGAAATCCTTGAAGAAGAGGGCAGGCAGTCGAAGAGGAGTAGTGGAGGAGGGGGAAAGGAAAAGGCTCACGGTCGAAGAGCAATCTGCGCATCCGGAATGTCTCATTAGCCCTTGTAACAAACAGCGGAAAAACCGGCAGCTCACGTCAAGGGTTTATTGATACACCACGAAAGGAGTTCGATCACGGGGATGACAAACAGCGCGATCTGGATAGAGGAGCCGACCTGAGTGGAAAATCAGCACACAGCACGAATCCAAGATGGGCTTAACGCACCGCAACGGAGATGGAAAGATCGAGCTTGTCCTTGACGGAAACGGACACGGCTGTGAAATGCTCCGCAGCGTTCCCGACCTTCAAATGCGTGAGCGACGTATCCCACGTAGAACAAAATACCCTACGATAGGGAGCAGGATCAGACCGACCCATTCGGCAGATAGGCTTGGGTGCGACTCGACCAAGCCATTGATACTGCGAACGAGGAACTCTGCGGTGAATCCGACCAAGACCGTATCAAGAACCATGACGCCCTGCTTTGAATGAGACCGACAGAGCCAGGCGGGAGTAGAAGACAATCACAATCGTGGTCACGATATTCATCTTGGGCTGCTCCTCCTCCTCCTCATCCTCATGATGTCCCACGACCCCGTTCTCGGCCTCGCCCACCTGACCGGGCTCCACGTTGACCGGGGCATTCTCGGTCGATGCCGAATCGGTCGACGGCGTAACAGGGAATCCGTCTGCAGAATGCTTCTTCCGGTGGAACCGGAGCTTCTCGGTCATTTGTCCGGGTAGGTTGCTGACCGCGGTAGGGTATCGAGTTGACACCGGTCCCTGGTCTTCGTCCTTGTACAGGTTCTATCCTGAGATCAGCCAAGTCTGGCAATAGGAAGTAGGTGGCTCACAGCATGCGTCCACATCTGGAACAACAGGTAACCGAGATACAGCACGAGCAGGATCACCGCGACACCGTGACTCATCGCCAGCAGATCCTTGCCCTCTTGGCCGGGAGCTAATGACGTACTACCGCCATCCGAAGTAGTGGTGATGGAGAAGTGGAAGGCAGACGGGATGAGCACGGCAATGACGGCGATGAGGAGGAGGGACGAGTTAAGTTGGGCTGCTGTGGTCTTGATGGTTTGCTCGGCGTATCGCACGCCGCCGGCGAAAAAACACCTGCAGCTTGTCAGCGCGTACCTGACAGGCGTAAAAAGTCACTAACATGCCCAGGACAAGAAGAAGGTTGGACAAAATCGAGCCTACGAGAGATGATTGTACGATCGCTAGCTCGCACTGCGTACAATGAGCATTGACCCTATCCGTGACTTCTTGTACCCACCTCGACCAAGGCGAGGATCGCGACGATGAGTTCGACGGCGTTTCCCAGAGTGGCATTCAGTAGTCCGCCAAGGGTCTCGCCCAATCGCAGAGCCGCTTCTTCCGTCGCGAAACCGAGCAGACCAGCTGTTCAGCACGATCAGCTTTTGTCCTCTCACAACCCGGCAAGTCATACCGAGCGGAATGATGGCGATGAAGGTGGTGATGAAAACCGCGGTATCCGAGATCGACCTAACGCCTCCCGCATGTTTGGCGAGGTAAAGCGCCCAGCCTACTACCATCAGCGGTCGTGCTCGCGCGGACAAGAATGACCTCACCGATCGGTATGAAGACAAGCAGCACGTTCCTACGCCCATCAGCTCGAACCCAGCATGATCACACCACTCACAGCCAAGTACTCATCACCGCCGCCTTGATACTCGACCTATACGTCGGTGCCTGCCCAATCTTCTTTCCTGGGGTAAGCAAACCCGTCGTCATCCGCCTCAACACCCCCGCATTGGGATCCAACGTCGACCTCTTCCCAGTCCGCTGGGAATCCGACGTCTGGCGTCGAGTGGGATGAGGTCCATCGGGGTCGGAGTTGGAGGTACCGACGGTGACGGTGCGAGCTGGACGACGACGGGGTCCGTCGATATTAGGAAGGGTGGTGTTGACGGTCGTGGAGACTGGAGCGGGTTTGATACCAATTCCGGAGGATGAGGATGGGGAGGAGGAGAGTGCTTGGGGGACTGAGGAATTGACGTCGATAGGGAAGGAGACGCGACGGATATTGTTGTATTCCGGTGGCGAGGTCATTTCGAGAAAAACAAAGTGTGATCGAGGTGAATGATCAATAGTGAACAAGTTGAGAAGAAAGGTTGAACGAACAAGTATGTGATTCAGCCATGACCCCTTCTTTCTCTTCTCAGGGGTAAAACTATGACGTCCAGCCGAGTAAATGCCTCGTAGCGGAAACACGCCCCTTCCTTTGTCCTGAAGAAAGTCGCGGGCTTCGCAAGGGGAGGCGGTGCTTGTTTGGGTTGTTTCTCTCGTCAGATACTTTGGTCGATCCGATCATTCGAGATTGTCTGTAAGGTTGAAGGAATTATAGATCGTAGGAATGAACGTATGGGGGGCGAACTCAGACGGGCTTGGCGTGGCACTTTTTACTTTTTGATAACTATGAATACGTCATCAGTTGGATCTAACACTCCTTCATATCCCTTGCCGGGCCGCATCTGTCCAGTGGCGTAGGGTTTCAGTCTGTGGACCTGCGAAGCAGACGCTACTTCAACCGGAACAAAATGACTCCTTGTCGACCAGCTTCCTCAGGTCCTCACGTACCCCCCCCCGCTCGAAGACAAAGGACATCGCTCGGGATCCACCAATGCACCGATTGGTGCTCACGCCTGATCTTTAAACCTCCCTTTTTCCGTCCAAATCGGGACTCGGGGACCTGACACAGAAGGAAGTTCCTATCAATGATATACGCTCAATGAAGTCACTCAAAGAAGTCGTCTCCATACAAAATATCTTCAACATGCCCAACGACCTCGAAGAACCCTCGCCGCCTGCAATGGACGATCAAGTACTACCCGCATCCGAGAATAGCAGTATCACCAACGAGAAAACCCTCGACCACCGCCTCGCCTCTTCCCTTGCTTGATACTCCGACCCTGACGCAATGCAGGAAGCTCTCAAAATCCCGGAGGATCATGCTAGGCGGGGTGATGATGATGACTTACTTCCTCGCTGTAAGCCCAACCACACCATAGCCAGCTACATCGGTTGACGTGGTGAGTAGAGCGCGACTGCGGGGTCAAGTATCCTGATTATCCCGAACATGGCTGCGGATCTTCACACTTCGGAGCTAGCAGTGCAATGGGTGAGTCCTCGTCTGTACCCAGGTATTCCAAGGTGATAACCTCTCAGGTGGCTTCCGCGTATACTCTGGCCAACGTCTGGTGAGATCCTCCCAGGTTCAATGCGCTTGGCTGACCGTCGCAGTGGACTACTTGTGGCCGGACGCCTAGCCGATCTCTATGGGTGCAAACATCTCGGTCTGTCCATCATCTACATCTTCTCCATCATCTCTGGCGTTCTCCTGGTGAGCTGAGCTCTCATGCGACAAATCTAGCTGATACCTGATCCTCGGCATCGATCGCACTGTGCGTTGTCCGAGCCATAGCAGGACTCGGAGCGGCGATCATGTTGCCCTCAGCGCTCGGGATCGTGGGAGTCGCCTTCACTGAGGAACCGGGGCGGACCATCGCGTTTGCCGTTCTGGGTATAGGATATCCCTTTGGTGCCGCCCTCGGACAGGTCTTTGGTGGGCTCTTTGCCGGTGATGGACCGTGAGTAGCCACTTGTGCTGTGGAGACGAGCTGAGGAGAGGTAGACATTGGTGGGTAAACAGTTGTTCCTCATCGCCGTAATGGCGATGTGCATCATTATTATTGGGACTTTCTTCATACCGTCTGAACCGCCAAAGAAGGAGGCCGCCGACCGACGATTGGATTGGATCGGAGCGGGGATCATCAGCCTCTCACTCTGCTTGTTCAGTTTCTCCATCAATCAAGGCGGGCTCGTGGACCGCGGGTGGAAGCATGCTTGTACGTCCCCTTGACTGGATCGGACTCATGTCAGATATCCCCGTCATTTTCGTTGTCTCTCTGCTACTGCTCATTGTCTTTGGCGCTTGGGAGCATCACGTGACTCACCACACAACGCTCCCTCCAATGGTCAATCTCGCGGTCTTCACGCGACACCGTGGCATAGTCAGTGCGGTACTATTGTCCGCTCACACAGCATACATCTCCAATAGCGTGGGTTCCACCCTGCTTCATCCCTCTCGGAAATAGTTTTACCCCTTCATTCCCTTCGGAAATAGCTCACAGTGTATCAAGTCATGGGTCTATCTCACCACAATATGGCATCAGGGCTACAAACTCGAGTCGCCCATCCAGAGCTTCATAACGTCCTCGTCGCGCCCATCACGGGATTAGGCCCGTACGCTCTCGTTCCGATTCTCGCACCAAGAGTTCGAGCTCCGATCCTATCGACTTGTGGCGCCTTGACCTGTAAGTGTCTGATTTCCCTCGTGGTGGTATCCGGATTCGTACTGACTGAGAGCGCAGCGTGGCATGTTGGTTATACGCGGTCGAGCCGGCAGGTATGACGTATTGGGGCTGCGAGTTCCTGAGCAATATCGTATATCCCTTCGGGCCCGACTTGCGAGAGCTCTCATCCTGACTCCTTCCGAGAGAATTCCGTGAAAAGTGGAATAGTACCGTCGGGATCGGTTCGTCCTCATCTCCAATCTCGCCTCCGATTACGTCTACGTCTCCGTCGATTCCAACATCCCACACTGACAATGACTCAGGTGCGAACAGTCCATACTCGGTGCACTCCTGTACACCGCTCTCCAGCTATCCGGGACAATCTGAGTCCGCCTATCTAGTCTAGTCCAGACGGTGATTGCGAGAAACACCGGCGATCTACGTTGGGCCCTCAGGGATGCTGTTTGGGTCTCAGGATCATTCGCTTGGTTCTGTGAGGTCCGAGCTGTCAATCCGAGATTCGCGGCAAAACTGATGGTAGATAGCTTGCTTGATCATCATTGTATCGCTGAGGAGAGAGGGACCATCAAAGGACGTGGCGAAGGTAGTATGTAAGGATCTAGAAGCCATGCTGCTATCATTGTGGTGGTACCCAAAGCGAGATTGTTTCCCACATGACCCGACGGGATGGACACTGCTCCACTAACATTTGGGATGCGTTGACGATCTTATACGGCCGTAGCTTTTTCCTTCCCAAGATACGCCACCGTCACCTTCCTCCCCTTCAGCCCTTTCACCTTGACCCTCTGTTTCTCCCCAGGGAATAGATCCAGCTAATCCGACGCATCAATACCTGCAATACCTGGAAAGCGCCTCTCCTGAAGGGCTCACCGAGTTGTCATCAAATTCAACGCCCTCGTCGTCCCCCTCAACACTGAGCCAAACACCCTTCGCAGGCTTCGCAGCACTGACTACCACCTCACCATCTCCCACCTCCACCTTTATCCCCGGATCGGGCAAATCGAGAAGCTTGTACGGCTGTGGCCAATCGCTGAACCTCGCCAGTACCCGTCCCTGCTGATCCACAAGCTTCGCAAGAAGTACCACCGTTCCGCTCGGTGCCGCTTGGTCGCTCGCCTTCTCTTTAGATGGCTGAAGACACGGTCCAGACCATAACTCTGAGCTAGCGTTCTCGGATAGAACCACCTCGTTCTCGGGCATATCGATCCGCCAATCGGAGTTGAGATCGACTGCCGAAACCTGGAGAGTCACACGAGTCTCGGAACCAGAGTTGACGCCCCAGACCTCAACGGTAACTACGCGGGAGTGGAACGCGCCGTACTCATAGAATTGACGGGGACGGTCATTCTCCCTGTTCTTGATTACGGTACGACGGATGCCCAGTGCGATCGGCTCCAGGGATCTCGCAATCGCAAAAAATGCTGGCTTCGGGCGGAACTAAGGAGAGGAGATTCTAAGCCACAGAAGTATCGTTGCCGGAGTTACTCACAAAATAGTCGACGAGCGCCCAACTCGTGACCGGCCAGCAGTCGTTCAACTGCCAAACCAGTGCACCCGCGCACTACCATCAGCCAACTCCGCAAACTTCACTCACGTATTCTTTCCCCTTCCCTCGCCATTCTCTTCGCCACGCCGTGTAAGCCCATCCAACCGCTTCGGCTTGCATCAACCTCGTCAAGTAAGCATACCTGCTATCAGCTAAGCCACAGCATCAGACTCACGTCTCGAGATCCGACGTCATGGAGAAGTTCTCGTTCATGTAGATTGCGAATCGGCGTTCATGTGATCCAGCTTTGTTATGTTGCTGCATGAGCTTGCTCTGAGGTTTCGCTTGAGTGTGGTCCCCATCGAGCCAGTATTCGACAGTCCGCATGTCGGGAAAGGAGGGCATCCCGAACTCGCTGCCGACTGATGTCAGTCAAGCCCATGAGCTAATGGACGGAGACTGACGAGACGAAGCGTCCGCCCATAACGTCGTAATCCTGATAAAAGCTCCCCTTCCCCGCCCAGACATCCCATTGATGCTACACGATCAGCGATACCAGGTCATACGAGGCTTACGATATCCCCAACCGTCGGATCTGTTGTGTCCCAGTCCTTCCCACCGTATGGCGATCCTCGATGATAGTCGATCTCAGGATCCGTCAACCGGCCGACTATCTCTGGGAGCATCTTCTCGTAGATCACTCGAGCTGGAAGCGGATCGCCCTTCTTGTCGAAATCCCATTGCAATATTTGCTGGTCTGCGTTTTTGGTCAATGACGCTCAGAATAGCTGCCACAGGGACTGACAGTCCTCGTTGTTCCCGCAGAAGAGGACGATGCTTGGATGATGTCGAAGTCGACGGACGTTACATTCCGACTCGGCCTTGACCGATTCCAAGAAGGATGGGAAGATTGGGTAGACGCCGCATGCAAACATGACTGGAGCCGGAAATATCAGCTCGAATGCCACAAACTAGGCAAGCAGGAAAGCAGAAAGAGAAAGACTCGACGTACAGTCCTGCCAGACAAGGATGCCAAGCTCATCGCACAGACCGTAAAACACGTCGGGTTCGAACACTCCACCTCCCCATACCCGGATCATATTCTGATTCCCCTTGACCTGCGCAGAGTCAGTGTATCCTACACCAGCCAGAAACCTCGTCAACGCACCATGAGCTCAAGCCATCGTCTATACCGCTCCCGGGTACCGGAGGGAAGAACCATATCAATTGGGATCCAGTTGTTCCCTATTCTACCCTACAGCGTGCGAATGCAAGCAGGAAATCTATTCACCACCCATGAAGATCCGCTTGTTATTGATCTCGAAGAGGAACGTTGTGCCTTCTTGCCCGTCAACTGGCTCCTGGACGAGTTTGGAACGACGGAATCCGATCTTGCGATTGAGGGTGTCGAGTATGCTCCCGTCCTAGCCGAAAGTCATTATGAGCACCGAAAAACATGGTCGGTCGTCACGAGAGCATGCTCACGTCGCCAAGAAGCTCCACTGTGACAGTGTACCTCAGCTGCGCCCCGTGTCCAACCGGCCACCACAACCACACCTCCTCTCCCAGTTCCCACTCCACCGGTCCCGAAGTCTCCTCTTGCCGGATTACCTGCTCATCACCTCCCTTCAGCACCACCCTCCACTTGCCGCCCACCGTTCCCGCTCCTTCCACGTCCACATCCACCCTCAAGCTCCTCCTGAGCCCCTCATCCACTCTCGCAGCCGTCCGTACCTCCCCCAACCTCTCCTTCCACATTCGTAGATGGATCGGCCGGTCCGGACCCATGCACATCAACTCCGGACCCCAGTCCCATCGGAAGTGGTATTGCGATTTCCGGATCCCCATCCGAGCTCGATTGCCGAGATTGCAGCTTCCCCCTCGGAACTGGGCTCACCATCAGCTGTGCGGTGCAAAGCTGAGGGAAGGTGCACATACAGGACCGTATTTGGCGGCTACAGCTTGAGCAACAGGTTGTGGCGGACGGAAGATGATGAGCAGCTCGTTGGTGGGCATCAGGTCGTCGAGCGAGACCACGACCTGTCCATCAGCGGGACTCAGCTTGGAGGACGTACAGTATGGGTGAGGAAATGGTTCTCCGCGCGAAGGATCTCCTTGCCATTCTACATGTCGGCTTGACAGAGTGTCCAGACTCACCAAGTGGACTTCAGCGAACGTATCCAGACCCTCGAAATCCAATTCCGCCTTGTTCAACCCCTTCTTCATCGACTCATCCACCTTGAGCTCAGCTTTGAACGCCCAGCTCTTTGTTGCGACCCCTGCACGGCAGATCCAGTCAGCTGGACTCCAAAGTGTGGTAGACCAGCTCACATTGCACATCGTGTTCCGTCCGACCCTTGTTCCAGTCAGGTATCCGGTTGGCAGCACGCAGCTCGAGGTGAATCTCGGTCGGGAATTGGGTACAAGGCGTCCACTCCGCTTCAGTCAGGGGTATCGCCGCTTGGGCAAAGTGCCATGACGTGGGAGCGAGGACCTGGACTGACATGGTGGTGACTGGGGCTTTTGGTATAATGACGAAGGTGGTGACCGTGCTGTTGGTAAAATGACAAAGTTGAAACGATTACAGCGTAGAATTGGGACAGTGAGGAGAACACGTGGCCATGAATTCCCGGACCGGCCCAACCCTCCCGCTTTGCGCAGCTAGCACAATTTGTATACACGGTGTGAGCAGCAGCGCTTAATTCCTAGCCTGCAGCGTCCAGATACTCTGAAATGTACGGCCTGGGGAAGATCGGCTCCTCGGAAGAGCCAAAACGGACCTCTATATCCGCGTAGCGCGTGGTATCTGACTGCTCCCGTCTTGGGCAATCGAGTGAGTATGACGATGAACGATTTTCAGCCAGGCGTCCCATTTCAGGGCTGCAGCTTTAGGCTGCCAAGGGACATCGGCTGTCGAAGGTGTTCATTCCGAAGCGGAGAAAGTGAAAGCTACAAGTATATTTCGCAGTTTCCAGCGCCTCACCGACACTGTGGTTTGGTTCCCGACGAGAGTCTTGACATGACCTCGGGATGGTATGCTCACGCCCTCAGTGCTCGAATGAGACGAGCTACACAGAGTTCAAGATCCTCACACGACGATGCTCTTTGACCATCCTTCGCTCGGGTTTTTGCTGTCTGTAGCGTCGTATATCTTGATAGGAATGCTTTGAAAGTTCGCTCGAGGGATTGCGTCGATCCTGACTATGCGCAAAATCACGTCTCACGTCAGCCGAGACGAGCAGGAACGAGCTAGACGCAATCAATGAGAGACTCCAATTTATTGCCCCCACGACTTTCTCAGTCATGTAGCGGAGGTGTCTCAGAGCATCTCGCCGCTCCCGCTTCGAGCCAATGGTATGGACCTCATGACGATTTAGCTGAAGGCCCTGTGAAGCGTAGAAGACCGGAGTGCCCAGAGACCAGCGGGCTGTGCGAATCTAAATATGCCCAAGAACACTTCGACTGAACCGGTTGAGCTCAGACGATTCCGGGTATCTTGCGCGCAACGCTTCGACCATATGTCTTGCGGTCGAGGTGAATGGACTGATCCGCGAGTGTGGAATCACAGTCTATGACAGATTGCTATCGCTCTCCAAGACGATCAAAAGATCATATAACCTATCATACCATCAGCGTCAATCTCGATCGGAGGACGACTTAGACGAACCGCCGTCCAAAACCACGTCCGATCCCGCCATGAACCCCATCCCTCCCTGTTTCTCTGACAGCATGACGGCAATGAACTCGCCGATCTGATCGGGTGTCGCCATCCTAATTAGACGAAATCAGCTTGCTTGCAGGTTCGAGTCCAAATTGAGGGATAGACGTACCGCCCGACCGGAGTCCGCTTCTCCCACTCCGAAGCCCATGCTTTCGCAGTCTCATCTGGAGGGTTCGCGATCATGTCGGTCAAGACGTAGCCCTGGTATCCATCAGCTAGTCTGTACCGGATAATGGGAAAAGCATACCGGTGATATAGAATTGACGTATATCCCGAGATGCGCCCATTCCCCTGCCAGACTCTACTCGTCGTCAGACGAGACTCAGTCAAGCAACAGAGGGAGCGACCTTTGCCATCATCGTCAATGCCCCCTTACTAGCATTATATGCCGTCTGTCGCTGCGGCGTCATAGCGGCCATCCCAGATACAGAAGACACGAAGAGGATTTGTTTGCCTAGATTCGCGCCCTTCATATTGACCACGTCGATCGAGTCAGAGGGGGCGGACACATCGATGGAGAGGGAAAGCCAGGATCGGACGAGGGCGCGGGCGAGGTAGAATGGGCCGATGGTGTTGACCTCGAACATGTTCTTGATGTCGTCTGCTCGGGTCAGGGGGAGTCTAGCATTGCGGTAAACAACATACCATCGGTGTTCTCGTGAGCATCCTTCCATAGTGCTATACCTGAGTGTATAGTTTCAGCTGGGGCTTGAGCGGTATAAGAGCTACCCACCGGCGTTGGCGACCCCGATGTCTACCTTCTTCCCATAAGCTTTCTCCACATCCACCAGCATCTGGTTGACATCCGCGCTACTCGTCACCGCGCATCGGTACGCCGTTACTCTGACATTGTATGCCTTCGACAGCTCCGCAGCCACCGGTGTGGAATCTTTGGCGGTGTAACTGATAGCGACGTCGGCGCCCCCTGTCGAGGCGTAAGCCCCTCAAGCATTTGATACCGGATAGAACCGGACTCACCTTTCGCCAAGGCCGTGGTGATGGCCAGACCGATACCTCTTCCTCCTCCGGTGACGAGCACGAGCTTCCCCTTGAAATCGATGGTAATCGGCATGATGGATGAGTGACAAAGGGGAATCTCCTAAATCACGTCTCCTTTGTGTAGGGCGCAATAACCGGAACTCGGGCCGAGTCGGGCCGAAGCGGAAATCACCCGCTGTCGGCGCGGGCTAGACAACTCTGGATCACACAATCTTATCTCACCACACCCCAATCGACGAGCTCACCATGCCTGTCGCCGTTCCACCTGTCGTCAGTACGGGCTATCAAGCTCACTATGCGCCGCACCTGGTGACCAAGAACCCGGAGTTTCGCGTGCTGGAGGCCAATGACCCGAAACTCGAGGACAAGGATGCCAACATCGCCTGCGCGTACAACCCGGCTCACGAGATCCACATGATCAATAAGCCGATGCCCAAGGCGGGTCCCGGAGAGGTGTTGATTCATGTCCGCTCGACGGGGATATGCGGGTGAGTCGGGGCACACATGACATCCAAGAAGCGCTGAGTTGGCGTCAGGTCCGACATACATTTCTGGAAACACGGCCATATCGGACCCACGATGGTGGTGAGGGATGAATGTGGGGCCGGCCACGAATCCGCAGGTGAGGTCATCGAGGTTGGGCAGGACGTCGTCGCTCTCGCAAGAGGGGATCGAGTGGCTATCGAGCCGGGAGTACCGTGTGGATTAAGTGATTGCGACTTCTGCAAGACGGGGCGATACAACGCGTGTGAGTCGCTTTTGCCTTTTCAAGGCGTCTCTGATGCAAATTTCGCATAGGTTCCCGAGTCGTCTTCTTCTCCACTCCTCCTTACCACGGTACCCTCACCCGCTTCCACGCCCATCCAGCCGGTTGGGCCCACAAACTCCCGGACAACGTGTCGTACGAGGAAGGCGCGTTGTGTGAGCCCCTGGCAGTGGCGTTGGCAGCAATCGAGCGGGCCAACATCAGGCTCGGGGATCCGATCCTCATCTGGTGAGAACTCTTCAAATTTTGCTCAACCCCCTTCCCCCTCCTTCTCCCCCCCCACCCCCCCCCTCCCTCCACCCGCGAGGCAAGCTGAGAACGCGTAGCGGATCCGGACCCATCGGGCTCGTCACCCTCCTCGCAGCAAACGCGGCCGGCTGCGCCCCCATTGTCATCACCGACCTTTTCGAATCCCGCCTCAAGTTCGCCCAAAACCTCGTCCCACGAGTCAAGACCGTCCAGATCCAACGGGGTCAATCGGAGGAGGATATCGCGGCGACTGTCAAGGAAGCTGCGGGCTTGGCGTTCAAAGTGGCGTTGGAATGTACCGGTGTGGAAAGCTCCATCCGTGCCGCCATCTACGTGGGTCCTTCCTCTGACTCCCGGTACGAAAAGACTTATCCGTCTCCAATAGTCCGTCAAGTTTGGCGGTACGGTCTTTGTCACCGGCGTCGGACCGTCCGAAATCAAGGTGGGTCCTCACCACTGATCTTGAGACTACGCTGACTGAGCCAGTTCCCATTCGGCTACGTCAACGCCAACGAGATCGACATGCATTTCCAATACCGCTACTTCAACCAGGTCAGCCCGAACCTTCCCCTTTCTCCGATCTAGCTGATGCATTCTCAGTATCCTCGGGCGATCCGACTCGTTTCCGCAGGGCTGATTGACATGAAACCCCTCGTCACCCACCGATTCGAGCTCGCAAAAGCTGTTGACGCTTTCCATATCGCGGCTGACCCGACGAACGGGGCGATCAAGGTACAAATCGTAGATTAAGCATCAAGGAAGGAGCGCTTTTTTAAATGATCAAATGCATTGCGAGCACGAAAAATCTGTTCGCCAGGAAAACCCCATCGAGAGGGAGACAGCCGGGAATACGTTCGCCCAGCTAATGGGGGAGTCAGCGGACTGATGCGAGGCCGAGAAGGGATACTGACCTGACCATCATGAATGGATCACCGATAGGATCCGAGCTCAGATCATCATCAGCCGCGGTCACGAGCACGACCACCCAGGTTTGTCCAGCTATAGCGTGCTGTCGATCAGGTCTAGCCCCCCGGTGGGGAGAGCAAGTTTGGCAGCATACAAGGTGTATCTGATTGACCTTTTTGCTCGGGTTGGGGATTCGGGTGTTGAGTTGAAAGTTCGAGGCGAAGCTACATTCCGTGCGAGCCGAACACGGATCAAGCTCATACCCCGACGACGATCCAGCTCGCCCAAAACACCGGATGTTCAAAAGGCTTCGACCGGGCACATACACACATAATCCGCGACAGTTCCCCAACGCCTTAATCTTCTCGACCTCCGCTTCACATGCCTGGATTTTTCCGCATAAAAGCTCGATCACCGCTCGCCGGGGAATCGCGCAACCACCTCTGAGCGGCATGAAGGGCCGAAGCAGGATCCACTTTCCGCTTCGGCTGCAGACGCTGCATAGGCGCGGACCATAAAAGCAGATGGAGCGTAACGTATCTCGACGTAGTCGCAGAGGTACTTCGAGATCGCCAGCTCCTTCCATGTCACAGCCCCAAGGGGAAAACCGGCGGCAAGGGGTCCACAAATTACGACGTTGAAGCCTTCGATGTTCTCGTTATCGTCGGAGCGCAGTCCTTCGATGATGTCTCTCAACGGGCGACCGTTGTACTTGCCCATTTCCTCTAGCGCAGTGGTCAGGATAGTCGATGGGAGACTGTCATAGTACGTCTGAAGAGGGGGGCGAACCTGTGTCCCACGATCCGACCGACATCTCCTACTTCAATCGCGCTGCCGGTCTCGTCTCCCCCGACTTCGCCTTAAGCAATGACACGGACTACTCGACTTGCCCATCGCTGTACGAGGTCTCGGTACCGGGAGTATCCGGTCATCGGTGACTATCCCTCTCTCGCATATGGCGCCATGACTCTCCAGCCAATCACCACGAACGGTGTCGCCGGGTAAGTCTTGGCCCCGAATATCCGATCCAGAGCTAACATGATGTTCTTCGACCCAGCCAAACCAGCATCTTCCCTCAGTTCGGCTTCAGGAGTCACTACCGTCATCTTCGATGGCGGAATCTCCCCTAGCACAACAACCACTGCCACCCAGTCCTCCCCTACCAGCCAGAGCGCAAGCGTCACTGGGACTTGCAGCATCGGCCCGAACAGCACAGCACCTTCTCCGTCAAGCAAAAGTTCAAGTTTCCCCAGCAGTCTTGATGCCAGTCAAACTCGCTCCTCATCAGTTGTCGGCCCGTCAAAGTCCGCTTCCGTGTCCGACGTCGACACCATCACCCATCATCACACGTTCAGCAGAGTTGGCTTGCGAGTGGGACTTGGGATCGCGTTTCTTCCTTGCTCTCGTGGTAGGTGGCTTCGTCGGCCGCCATGATTGGAACATTGGGAAGAGGCGTGCCGGTTTTTGTACGGCGCGGACGTGACCTCCTTAAACTTTGTGTATCAACCTGACTAAAGCCATCCCTTCAGTCACTCTTCGTCCTCGCCTCCCATTCCAAAGTCTTCCTGGCACTAGCGATGGGGACTCTGATCGCGAACAAGACTCGTTTACCGTCTGGGCGTCAAGCTCGATTGGTCTAACAAGATCAGGGATGTGATACCAGAATGGAAGCTCATGGACGAGTACGCCTCGGACCATGCGGGATATCGTGGGTGTTACTATGGTCGGGGCTCATGATCAGCGTAGCCATGAGGAGTGCCTCGACATGAGGATTCCTACTGGTGAGCTCTCATCATCCCGCATCCCCTCTGGTCAAGCCTAGCTGAGCGGGCGTGCAGTTCAGATGACCCGGCGGAGACCATGGTGGCCCGATTGGGTAACCTAGGTCCGTCGACAGGGTTCAGGCCGGATTTTCGATACAATAACCAGCACTACGTCATTCTCACCCGACTCTTCCCTATCCTTCTCGGCGTGACTTTCATCGAATAGGTACAGGATCATATGTTCAACCCTTTGGGTATGGACGACTCGTCTACGCCACGAGCAAGGCCAAGGGCACCGGGCGGTCGACCGATGACTTTCTTGAGGACTGGGAGGGATCTCGCAAAGGGTAAAGCATCGAGAAGATGGATGGGAATGGATGGGAATGTCGTGCTGGGCAAGGTGGAATCCATGGACTGGTTTATAGACGACTCGGACGGTGATTGTATCGCTGGATCCGGTGGTATCATCTCCTCTGCCCACGATAGGGTCAGTGGCCCAGTGTACTGTGTGCCTAGTACTCTGCGCAAGAAGCTGACCTCCGTCTCAGATCAAGTGGGTGCGAGAGCTGCTGGAGTCCAAATTCCTCTCACCAGTATCGGATCCTCGACACGCTCCTTGGCTTGGACCCGATCGATTGGGAGGAGAGGATCATCGGGGACTTGATCAAAATTGCCAAGGACCACACAATTCAGAGAACCCGAAACCTCCTCGAGGTGGATTCGACTGCATTACCGGGCCCTTCGAAAATCCGGGATACGGGACGCTTCCTCTCGAGCACGCTGATCCTAGTGAACCCGGCTCGATAGCAGCAATAATCGCTTCCCTCGTCTCGCACATACCTCTGAATCTCACCTCGCCCATCTTCCTCGCATCGTTCAAGAGACTTCTCGCCTCGCATCTCCTCTTCACCCACCTCGATGGGGATAGGTTCGCATGGACCGCAGCGGAGATATACGATGGCGGTCAGGGTCCCGTGCTGCGCTATGATGCGGACGGAGAGGCGGTCAGCACGGAGAGGGGGATCGGGATGTTTGGTAATCTTGGTCCCCGGATGCGAAAGACGGGAATCCAGGTGTATTGAGATGCATCTCTCCAACCTCGTTCGCGATCCTCACAGTCACCCGTCCGTCCTTTTCTCACACCCCGCTCTCACTCTCGCTCACACCGCGTCGCCTAGAACATCTGCCTATTCCTCATCTCGACGGGGAGGAAGATCATGACGAATGCCGAGACCCAGATACCGCCAGCTCCGAGCCAGAGGATACCGGAGCTGTTGACAGCGAGGAAGTGCTGGCCTGCATGCATCACACCCTCATCAGTCCGATCACTCGATCATGACAAGGTGTGAAGGCGTGACTTACCGGCGAAGGGGGCGACGATACCGGCGAGACGACCGAGGCAGGACAACATCCCGCTCGCACTACCGCGGTAGGAGGTGTCAAATAGTTCCGGAGCGGAGGCGTAGAGGACGGCGTTGAAGTACTGTTGCCGTCACTTAGCGGTGATTGGTGAAGGTACGGACAACTCGGTGACCTACCGTCTGCATGATATACTCTAGAGCGTTAAGCCCGACGTATCCCGGAGTCGTCTTGACCTGGGTATACATCGCCATGGCCAAGCCCTGGCAAGCCGCCGAGAAGACGAGCGACCATTTCCTCCCGACAAGGGGAAGTTGCACCGAGAAAAGGGCGATGACGGCTCCGATGATTCCAGGGAGGTAGATGTAAACATATTCGCGATAGGTGTCGGTGACGGTCGTCTTGCCGGTGGAGACGTTATGCCTCAAGAGGACGATGGGGAGGAAAGCGCCCGCTAGGTTAAAGGACCAGTAGTCGCCCTGCCAGGACAGTCATCAGTCTGGGGATAAGAGGGTAAAGGTGCGAGCTGGCTCACCATGTAGGCGACGGCGAGGAGGAGCAAGATGATCAATTGAAGTCGATTGAGGAAGAGCCCCTTGAGATGTTTGAGACCGTTGAAAAAGTTTCCGACGACGTGTTTCGCCGTCGCTTTGTTGACAGGTTCAGTCCCAGTCCCGGTTCCGCCGGAGACCCGAGAAGCCGCCTGATCAAGCTCGATAAAGTGTTGGATCGTCAACGTGGGCGGAGGGGCCTTGTTGAATCTCGCAATCTTATGCAACACATCGATCGCCTCCTGTTCCTTCCCTTTGCTGATGAGGAACTTTGGCGATTCGTAAAATCTGAAGACAAAGTATCGGAGGAAGAAGACGAGGAGGGTCATGGAGCCTAGGATGATGACCTCGTATCGCCATCCCATATTGCTCGAGACCGAACAACACGGTTCACCTTTCGCCACGTCATGGCATGAGGGGAGAGTGACATCGCATCGATATTTGGCTGCGGAACCGTATGCGATGGCGGAAGCGACGACGACGCCGACTGGCTGCCAGAGAGAAAGGAGCTCAACCAGGTTGCGTCGATTCTGAGGGAGGAATTCGAGGGCGATGGTAGCGTCGATGGGGATGTTTCCGCCTAGACCGATCGAGGCGAGAAAGTAGATGGCGCAGATCGCGTTGTAGTTGTATTTGGGTGCCGCCTCGATCGCGGATCACCCATCAGCTCGAGACTTTCTATTGGAGCCATTCAGGATCGCACTCACCAGGAGCATACCGAAAACCGAGGTGATCAGACAGGTCAGGTTGAAAGCCCAGCGTCTCCCGATGACATCGACGATGAGACCCCAGCCGAGTGCGCCGACACTACAAGCTGCGTCAGACGTGTATTGCTATGACCCGAAAAACATGCTCACGCGAGGCCAGCATTGGCGCAGGTGAAAATAAGTCCGCTGAAGCATATAGCCATCAGCGATTCCCAGTCAAAGTTCAGGACTCACGTCCGATTCAGCGGAACACCCATCTCTTGGCTATATCGCCATCAGCCACCGCTCGCACGCCAAGATTCCCGCTCTTAAAAGCTTGAATGACTCACTAAACTGCCGTGGCGATCAACCCCACACCCTGTGCCCAAGCGAGATCGAGAAAGTAGCCGAATCCACACAAGAGCCAGATACAGAGCTGATACCTTCCGAACCCGAACTTGTCGAATTCACTATCCCGCAACTACCATTAGCCCAGAGAGTCACGAGAATCCGATCTGGACTCACGCATTGATGAGAGCCGCCTTCTTCTCGAAATTGGTGAGTGGACTCGCGGCTGTACCCTTGAGGATGGAGGCGATGGACAGATCGGCCTCGGAGACGAGCTCGAGCTCATTGTAGACCGGGAAGATCTGCTTGGGTGCCCTCTCCTCATCCGTGTCGAAATGGGACACCGGGGCGTCGCCCACAGAACTGAAGATGGGCTTCTCCATCGAGGGCGGAGCAGTGCCTAATCGTCCGTTGGAATCTTCGCCTGCCATCTCTGCGACATACTAAGATCAGCCGCGGAACAGCGATCCGTTGCAGAGGGGGAGACCTACTATATATGATTCACTTGAGAGTCGTGAGATTCTGGATATTATGATGGAGAGAGAAGATTTTACCCGGGAACAAGCGGCTCGAATCGGTCCCCATCTTTCCAGCTCAGGCTGCATGATGGCAAAGACAAACGACCCCTAGTCTCGGTCAAAACACCCTTAAAGGGCGGAAGCGGATCGATCGATCACATGACGACGTTCTCATCGGCCCGCTCAGGCACCCCGATCTCAGGCATGGCAAAAGCGGACATCGATCCTCTTGGCATTTCCCACATCGACTGGAGAGCGATAGATGACCGGCGTCAATCCGATCCGACGAGCAGATCTTTGGCATCCGCAAGATCTGGCATTAGTCTCAATTGCAATTTGTGAAATGTCCCCTTCCTTGCCGGACAGAGGCGGTGATCGTCGAAAACCGGGCACTGCTACGTCATCTCTAAAGTTCTAACGCTAGCTTTATTCTCTGATCAGCCGGTTGGACGGTAGCTAGATGTCAGGTCGGTGACAAAAATGTCTCGTCGATATCGCACCCTATCAAGCCGAGACACTCCAAGCTCAAATCCCCGATTCCGCAAGACCACGTTTACTTGATCAACATCTTCGCCTTCACAAAGATCGACTGTGGGTCGAGCCCCTGGAATGGGATTTGTTCGCTACATTCCATGTCAGTGTATGTCATAGCGAAACAGACTGCGTAGTCTTACGCAAGGCCGCCACATCCCTCCTTGATCGTGCCCCTGCGATCTCGGGTCAGCAAAATCGAACGGCACATAAGACAAGACGTACATGTAACCGTATCTTGGATGCAGATCTCGCTCAAGCAGCCATGTTCCCATCTTCAGTGAGGTCAGTCACAGCTCGACATGAAAGTAGGAAGACCGACCTTGCTGCCGAGAGCAGTCTTCTGGTTTAAGCTCTCCACAACCAGTACAAACCCGGTCGCCCCGATTTCTTTGATCGCCTGCTCGTCCACGACGTTGAGAGTCGCTTTGTTGATCAGCCCAACATCGATGCCCTCCTCTCGGAAGCGCTCGACGGCGTCGAGGGATCGGTAAAGCATGTCGCCGTATGAAACGATGTAACCTTTGGTACCTTTTCGGATGAACTCGTCTTTGCCGGGCACGAAGGTGTAGGCGTCGTCGAAGAATTTGGAGCCGTCCTCCTTGAGGATGAAAGGGACTTTGGCGCGGGCGGAGAAGACGAAGCGGATGCCTTTCTCGTAGAAGACTTTGTCGATCACACTGGGAATCCGATTATAAGCTCTATCATCTTCGCTAAGCGGTGACCCACGCGTCCATCTGGTTCTAGGAAAAAAATCGTATTAGTGCCAGCTTTGCTGTGCGTTGGACAACTGACGCAATCCGCCGGGAAGTACAGCTTCGTCTCATAGCCGTCTTCCAACCCATTGTCGAGGAAGAACTGGTTGATTCCGAAGTGGCTATGGACCATTCATCAGCTTGACAACATCATCAAGGTGGAACGCCTCACCAGGTGTTGTCAGCCATCTCGTCGACTCCAGAGTGCGAGAAATGGGTGAGGACGTTGGCGAAATTTAGGCGGGCCATGGTCAGCTCCGAGATGATCATCTCGGAAAAGGCCGAAAAAGTACTATCAACTGTCAGAGGTCTTCCAACGCAATGAGTGATAGGACTCACCTGAAGACACCAAAGCGGTCGGCTTTGAAAGCACCGAAACCAGCTGCGGCCGAGAAGTTGCCTCGCTCCATGATACCGCTCGAAACGAAGACTCTAAGGTGAAAGAAGAGACGGCTCAGTATAATTGTCCTCCGGTGCTTGGAGACTCACTCTGGGTGCTTCTTGTGGATGACACTCAGGCCGGTCGACCCTTCCAGGTCAGAGTCGATGACCATGACCTTCGAGGTGTTCTCCTCCTTGCTGGTCTTGCTCAATATTGCGCTAACAGCCTCGCCGAACTGAACCCGACAAGCGCCACGCTCCTTGGTGCTGCCCACGAGGAGCTCGGTGTTCTCGGTGGGCTTGATAGCACGGAGGATATTGGCGCAACGAGGATGACGGGTATCGAGGTATGCGATGGCGGGTTCCCTGCGGAGCAGTCGGGAGTCAGGTCATGCCTAGAAAACAGAAAGGAGACGAACACTTTGACTGCATCGTGAGCGTGAGGACTGCCCTCGATGCCCTTGATACCCGGAGCCATCGGTCGGTGGACGATAACTGCCGCCGGGCCAGGGGTATTGATTGCCTCACACATTCCTGTATAGAGCGAGTCGAGATCCTCGCCCTCTGCCTTCACGACCTTGATGCCATGTCCCGAGAGGGTCGAAGCTACGCTGTACTTTTTGAGGTACTCGGACGGGTGGCCTCTGTTGGTCAAAAGCGATCAATGAATAGCTCATGGGAATGGCAACCACTCACGCAATAGTAACATCATTGTCATCAATGAAGAGCTTGACATTCAAGTTCTTAGCGGCCGCCAAACGCGCAGCCTCCGCATCATCTCCCTCTTGCTGGGATCCATCCGATCCCAAGCAGAACACGGTCTTCCCCGGGTTGCCCATGGCGACTCCATTGACCAACGGCCAGGTGTGACCCAAGCGACCCGAGGAGAATTTGACGCCGGGGGTAAGGCCCAACTCGGGATGGCCGGGCAACTTGGAGTTTGCCTCGCGGTATTGAAGGAGATGCTCGACTGGAAGATTGCCATCGAGGACGGAGAGGAGGTATTGGGTGGCTACTCGGTGTCCGGCTTCGTCGAAGAGGATGTCGATGAATTTGGAGGATGATTTGTCACCTGCAATGAAGGAGAGCAGGATGACGACTTCGGGAACCGTGTCGAAGGCGCCGCTACGCCCCGTCAGCACCAGTCGGTGGTTGTGCCAATGGAAGACTAGAGACGCACCCGGTATGACCTGCGACGCCTCGGGCGGAACCGGTTGCCGTGAAAAAGCATATGACATCTCGCAGCAAGGCAATGTTCGCTGCCTACATTGGCTACTATTAGCCTGGATCGTAGTACAGATCAAATTGGAGATGAGTTCGAGTGCTCACCAGCGTCTCCTTCTGTTCCGCCGAGAGCTCCTTGTCCTTCACGGGATCCAAAGGTATAGGCTTATATTTCTTGAGGTCAATGGGGAACTTGTCGAAGTCCCAGTCCTGGACTTTCTGCGTAGGTTTAGCAGGTCAGCCTAAATCTCGTACGTTCGAGCAAAGAGTACTGACGTTGACAGACATAATGGATGATTTGTCGAGCTGTTCTGCAGAAGTTGGATGATCACGTTGACGGGATGAAATGCGGAATGACGACAATCATTTTCACGAAAAAAGCCGAATCATCCGGACTGCCGGAAGCCCGAAATTGCACCTTTGTCGCGTTGGATTCTACTCGCCTAAGCGAAGTCGAATATCCAAATAGGCGTCAAATGCTCTGGCTCTCGTCGGATCTTTTTTCTTTTTCTTCTCGGATCCGCAATCAACCATCCGAGAACCTCGACTCGCAACGCTCCTTTCTTGTATGTCTGATATGATGCAGCTCGGCGACCATGCAACGAGTGACGGAGATCGTTCTGAGATGACCTCTCAACCTCGCACTTCACTCTGACCCTGATACCTACGCGGTCAGATGGTACTTGTAGAACCGCTCAACGGCCAGCTGGGCATCATCGCAACATCTCAGCAGACCCGCTTCGACCCTACCGAGGCGCCAGAGATCGACCTGAAGCAGGTGAACATCGCAGTCGGTGACCGTGAGCTGCTGGCCGACGCCGCTCTCAAGCTCAAAGCTGGTGTGCGGTATGCCTTCGTCGGCAGGTGGGTCCTTCCTTCGCCTTACCTGTTGATTGACGCTAATGAGAGGGCCAGGAATGGCTCGGGGAAGTCAAGTATGTCCTTTGTCCTGTATTGAATGAGAGCTCAGACGTTGCAGCCCTTCTGCAGGCCATAGCCGACCGGCTCATTCCCGGAATCCCGTCATCGCTAAGGATCACCGTCGTCTCGCAAATCGTCGAAGACTCCCCTCCGGACAAAGATACGAGAACTGTGTTGGAGCATGTACTCGGCGGGCATGTCCAACTCCAACACGCAATTGCGGAGCAGAAGCGTGAGTCTGCCTCTCGCATAGGAACTAATCTCGTGCAGGCCTTACCCAAGCGCTTTCTTCCTCTGATCCAACCGAGTCGTCCAGAATCGTCAGCGGTATCCTTGTCGACCGTGCAAAGGGCGAGCTAGTGGAAGCGCGCAAGACCGCGGCGAGGCGCAGTGGAGCTCGGGGAAAAGATGCCAGAGCTGCAGAGATTCGAGCGGAAGCTAGTGTGGAAGTGGCCGAAAAGCGGTGCGTGTTGTTGCGGTTACAAGCAGGAAGACTGATCATCTACAGACTAGCCAAGCTTGTGATTGACGACATGTGGGCTACGAAGGCAAACGAACTCCTGTCCGAAGTCCAGCTAGCACTTGAGCTCGTACGCCCCGACCTTCTCCTCGTGCGATCATGCCTAAACTCCCGTAGCTTGATGCCAGCAATGTGAAACCCACAGCTCTTCGTGTCCTCGCTGGTCTCGGCTTTACTGATCGCATGATACGCTCGCCATACTCGAGGCTCTCCGGCGGATGGCGATCTCGCGCAGCTCTAGCGATGGGTTTGATCGTACCAAGCGATGTGCTCCTCCTCGATGAGCCCTGCAACTTCATGGCAAGTCGACATGAAGCTTTCACCTTCCGCTTCGGCTGGCTGACGGGACCGCAGGATCTACAGGCGCTTCTGTACCTCGAGCAACTACTCGCCAATCCTTCCGACCCTACCCAGACCTTGGTGCTCACGTCTCACGACCGTGCCTTCCTAGATAACGTCGCAGAGGAGACTATCCTTCTCCGGCACTCTCAACTGGATTACGCAAGTGGAACTCCGTCGCAGGTGGGAGACGTGGAAGCGGAAGCTCAACGCGCAAAGGGGAAAGAGCGGGACGCCTTGCAGAAGAAGCGAGAGCACGTGCGTTGTCACCCTATACTTCCTGCCCTCGCTGACGATGAAAGGCAGATTGAGGCGAGTATCAGCGAAGGACGCCGGGCGGCGAAGAAATCAGGGGATGAGAACCGGTCAGCTTGATGGGGCGACTTGCCGGGTTCAGAGCTGATGTGCTTATAGACAGAGGATGATCAAATCCCGTCAACGCAAGCTCGACGAGCGTTGGGGGTCTGAGACAAACGTGAAGGGTGGACGATTCAAGCTGAATCGTGACCTGGCTGGTTTCCACGATTCTCGGCGCAGCGCTATTGAGGTTCGGGAAGAGGAAAGAGGGGTACATCTGCGGATCGATGACCCGCCTGAGCTCCGTGCGGCTGGTACCTTAGTCCATTGCGAGGATGTGGCAGTCGGTTATGCGGGAAACAGTCTGCTGGGAGGTGTGACATTCGGACTAGAGCAGATGGGCAGGGTGGGCTTGGTCGGTGCGGTAGGTCACATTCAAGCTGCCGAGAAGGGAGTTTGATGAGCTATAGAATGGGCAAGGGAAGACGACACTCGCGAAGCTGATCGTTGGGGAACTTGCCCCGAGCAAGGGCAGCGTGACCAGACATCCGACCATGAGGATTGGATATTTCAATCAGGTACCTTTATCCCGTTCTATCGCGCGAGGTCTCGCTGATGCTGCTTAGCTTGCGGTGGAGCGTCTGTCAGACTGCGATACGGCCAAAGTGACTGCTGCACAGCACTTTATTGAGCAGAATCTAGCCAGTAACGCTGAGGTCCGCGCCTTTCTAGGACGGTGGGGACTGGGCGGGAAGTTGGCTAGCGAGACGCCCATCGGGATGCTGTCTGGCGGGCAGAAGGTGCTTCTCCAGTACGGGGTAACGCTAGAACAAGCTGATGCGCCGCAGGTCCGCTTCGCGCTCGCTCTCCTACTCCATCGACCCCCTCATCTACTGTGATTCCCACTCTACTTGGCTCGTACGACGAGCTGATGAAGGATGTAGGGTGCTGGACGAAGTTACGACTCATCTCGATTCGCTCACCATCCGCGCCCTAGCCAGCGCGCTGAAGTCATGGCACGGCTCTATAGTCCTGATCACCCACGATCGGTGGTTTCACAAGGTCGTGATTGAGGGGATGACGATGGACGACGAGGACGACGAGGAGGAACAAGATGGTGTGGCAGCTGCGGGGAAGACGTTATTGGTGGATAAGGGACGGGTTCGGGTGATGGAGCATGGGATGGAGGGGTATGAGAGGTTGGTAAAAGCGAGGATGAAGAAGGCGGCGGCGAAAGCCGCAGCTTGAATGAGATGAGACTGCTCACCTCGGTGGCGGGGAGCAGAATGGCTGACATTGCTCTGTATCTCCATCACGATATGAGGACGTATTCAAGGTGACGAAGCTTAGCAGTCGTATACAGGGATCATCGATGTAAAACACCCAGAATAGCTAGCGAATACCGATTCGTCAAAAACGAGTCCTCTTCAACATCACGACGGTGATATACAGAATCAACCTTTTCAACGAAAAGGTTACGGATGAAGAACCGCTAGTCGAACGTCTCAGCAGCAATGGCCGACGGTGGTATGATCGATGGAGGCGGAACAAGTGTCGCGGCCGAAGGCGATGTACCCTGCAGTCTGACCGAGGGAGATTGCGAACAGCATGTAACCGTTGTAGTACATCCCGAGGAGCATGCTGCAGGAGTCAGCGGATGTCAGCGTGATTCGGCGTTTCCGCAAGGAGGATATGAGGTTGGGCGAAGACAGGAAGGGGAGGGGGGGCTTACACGAGGAAGGCGGCGCTGAATTAGGATCCGTAGGCGATACCCCGGATGACTTGCTGTGACCACGAAGGGATGAACCTGATACGAGACAGAGATCAGTCGGGGTCGACTTAAGCAGAGCAGCCGAAAGGGACGTCAGGTAAATACTCACTCGACGACGGCTTGTTCCTTGTCCTGACGGGCAGTCCCGCCCTTCTGGGTTGTCGCAATTGCCTGGAGAGAGTTGAAGATGATCAGCTCAAGGGGGTTGTGATCGCAAGCCGATGGAATACCTTGGCAGCAAGGATCAACCTCCTATCATACTCCCTCGCCAGCCTACGAACGAGCTCGATCCCTATGGTGAGGAAGAAGACACCGAGGACAGAGCCGGCAAACAAGCCGTTGGTAGTAACGTGACATGAGGAGGAGAGGAAGCAGGCGTCGATGATATACCAGTTCCAGAGCATCGAGACTGAGCGGGATCGAACACCTCAGTCCAAGCCGCTGACCGGGAGGTAGAGGGGACTCACTCTAACAGTCAACTCGGCCCATTCCCATATTACCCATGATCGATAAGGTGGTATTGCTCATGCTACTACCCATATCCATGTTGGGCGCTTGGAAATCGTAAGGGTGGTAGGACGAGGAGGAGGCTTGCAAAATAGGAAAGACTGGGGTCAAAGTATGATCGCTGTTGAGCAAGTTGGGGAAAGATCCGTGGTTGAGTGACCAGCGGGCACTTATGCACGTCTCTCGGCCCGCGAGAGTAGGACGAGGCGTATCGCTCATTGGATCACGCATCTGGCTCCACCTAGAGGCCTTTGGATCGAATGTGGCACCTTGGGCCGGGCCAATCCGGAAAAGGTCTCCGCGCGTTGAGAATTCTTCGGTAAGCTTGGCATCAGGCCTTCCGAAGGCGACTTGGACTCGATCAGCCTCAAAGCTGAGTACTTCGCTTCCTGGGATCCCGACCTTGACTGAGAAAGACCGTATCGTACGGGAAACGGCGGAATCACTGCCAACATGGACATGTCCACCATATCAATGGTCACCTCCATGGCCACCGCCGCCACTCCCACTTCTACGGCCGAGCCGACGCAAACGGCCGACTACACAACTGGGATGGATGACTCGAAAGGCGTTTAAGTACCGACGGACGACGAGGTGACGGTGTAGCAAGCGATGAGGATCCGTTGGGCCGAGCAAGTCAAATACGGACGGCTCTTACACCCTCGCCTTCGTCTTCTCCCTTCTCGTCATATTCACACTCGTCCACAGTTTCTGGAGGATCCGGACTCGGAGCCATCTCAGGGGTTTGATTTCATTTTATTACGCCATCGTCGCGGTCACCAGAGTCATTTCCTACCCCCGTCTGACACATGGCCATCATCTCTGGATCGATCTGCCCCCCAAACGGCTGGACCACTCGGCCCGAATGTGATCTTGATTGCGGGATTGGCGCTCGCTTCGGGTCTCCCTTGGATCAATCAGTACTACTACTTGCCCCGGTTCTACGGTTCAGCATCATTGTACTTGAAGAGCGAGTGGATCGCCATGGCCACTCTGCCTTTCGTATTGTGAATACTCTAAACTGTTCCCTCTCGAGCAAGCTGACGAGTCGGCCAGTGTCCTCGGCTCCGAACGTAACCTCATTTCCATCCTCACCTGCGTCTCTCACGAGAAGCTCCAAGTCCTGTACCAAGGGGCGGCCTTCAATTTCGTCTTCATGTCGCTGGTGCATACCATCACGGCTGTGGTCCGGGCATATCGAGATTACGGCTCTGTGAACGAGTTCATGTACGACCCCGACTACGCCTCGGGATTCGTGGCTTTCGGACCGATGGTCGTACTCTTCGTTTGGGCCCTTCCCCCTTTCCGGAAAGTAATGGCCTGCAGAAGACGCTGTCATTGTCCGGATTGATGTCGCTGATGAGAACTTCAGCAAACTATTCTACGAGGCGTCTTGTTCGATCCATATCATCATGGCCATCTTCTTCCTCGCTGGTCTCCTTTGGCACGGCTACAACGAGCTCGATAGCAAGTGAGTCTCAACTTCCTTGCCGTACCTCTCCACCCGCTTTCTCACCGATGACTCACACTCAGCGCATACATGATCACCACGATCGTCCTCATCCTCTTCAGCGCCACGTATCGCCTCATCATGATGGTTCTCAACAACCCGTTCCTCAAATTCCACGACTGAGACGATAGACGACGATACCGGCGTCATCCGACTATCGATTCCCACCGTTACAATCACTTGGGGAACGGGTCAATACGTCAATCTGCGCTTTCATGTCCGTTCGACCTCTCGAGTCTCATCCATTTTCAACGGCCAACGTCCCGGACTGGCGCTTGCGGCGGGACCGAGGTGGACGGACGTGGCGGAAGCAAGATCTCGCCACGGAACATGGGGTTCCTGTTGCGACCGCAGTACGGATTCACCAAAGCTCTCCACAATCATATCCGCACGACCGGAAAGTCGCACCAACCTCGGCGCACTCTGTACGGCCGGTAGGACCTAGGCCAGACCATCAAGGATACCGCTGCCGCCACACACGGCTCACTCTGCGTGGCGAATCAGTTCTTGCTTCCCGTGTTGATGGTGCAGTGTGCCGAAAACGCCAGGTTGCGAGCCGCAGGGGTTCCACGCGGACTCGGCAAACGCGGTCGCTCGAGCCCAGATAGCCCAGATCGACGATTCCAGAGGCGGGCTACCGGAAGTCACAGAGGTGGATTTGAAAAGCGAGGCGTACGGGTGGTAGCATGTGGCATAATCATCGACACTGGGGAAGATGGGGTTCTGTCCATTCGTTGAATGAGACTGTACATATCCGAATATTGAGATAGAGCATGACGCTCTTCGGCTAGATGTACCTGTGTGATCCGCTCCGCCTAACATCCGTGGGACTATTGGAGCTGGTCAGAAGTATCTCATCAATGTGTGGGTAGGAATTGATGGTCACAGCCCCTTCTTCGCCTTGCTTGACCTCTTCATTCTCGATGGCTGATCTGTGGTCGAACCTTGAAGCTTGGCTGAGGAATTCATGATCACACACAACTTGAAAAAGCGATTGTACTATGCCCATCGCCTCGATAAGGTACTCGACTTGGTAATATAAAATCGGCTCCTTCCCGTGTTTCTTCTCACCCGTCGAATCTCGCTCATCCGGTCAAGTTGTACCCCATCGGATTTGCCTCGTGAAAATCTACGCTGAACCCAAACGCCGCGCACCGCTCCTTACTGCTAAAGATGGTAAACGGCGCCATAAAACTCGGCCACTGGAGCACCCTCAACTCCAGGTCGTCCTTGCTCGACACGTCTATCGGGGGCCACCGGACCACTCAGCCCCACTGCAGTTGTGGTCTTGGTGAATCCCCTGGCGGCGAGGAACGCACGGTCGGGATTAGGGTCGTATGTCCTAACGAATGACGTCCAGGTGTCGAGCGTGAATGAATGGGAAATCGAGGCCGTCACGATCTGGTAGACCTCGGTAGCCGAATCCCCCAAACGACGTGGTCGAGTTCACCGGAATGACACTTGAAGTATTCGAGTCTCAGATCGCCTCATGGGAATTTTTCGGTAGGCGGTGGCTCGCACATGGGTGGGTCTGGGTCATACCCGCCATATTTACGGTTGAAGGTGAAGACGTATGCCTTGGGCCAGACACCGTGTAGAACGGCTGAACAGGCGGTCGCCTCGTCCAGACATCGGAACTCGTTATCGGTGGCGAGGGAGGATGAGGCGTTGAGAGTGGCGTTGATCAGTGAGGGTATGGGACAGAGCTCGTCAATGATTGGGGTGACGTCGAAGCCGGACGGGGTAAGGAACAGGTAAGGAACACGGTGACATTGGTCAGATTGTTCGGGGATAAGCCGAGTGGTCCATCATCTCGAATGAATCCGTTCATGACCGGTACATTCGATGCCGGGCCGTTACCGTTAACCGACAATGTCGGATTGACAATGTACTTTCCGTCCTGAACGATGAAGCGCGCGGCATCCGTCAGGTTGGCAAGGAGGTAGGGGTTGACGGCCCCCGACACACGATAGCTGATCGGTGGAGTTGAGGCAGTCGGTGGCGTTCAGGATACCGTGGGTAACTACATCTCACCTCCTTCTCGATGGTGTAGTACTCCGAGTACTCAGCGGCATATGCCAGACCATCGAGGTTCGACTCCATGATCGCGCCTGCGAAGGTACCGATCGCTGGTGGGGAACCCAGCAACGCCCGAAACGCTCCAGCCCCAGCAGATGGACCAAAGATGGTGACCCTATCCGGATCGCCTCCGAACGCCTTGATACACCTCTGTGAACACTGAAGCGCCGTGATCTCACCCGCAATCTCACAATTCCCCATTCGTGACTCCATCGTCCAGAGCGAGGAAGCCGAGGGTCAAGAGCCGGTCATTGATGGTGACCACCATCGCATCTCCCCTCGAAGCGAGGTTCCCACCCTCGAGACTTGGGTCACTACCCGTCCCACCCGTAGGTCCGCCTCCATAGATCTGGAACTTGACCGGTTTGAGCCATTTCTTCGCCGGCTCGCCTTGGGGAAGGTAAGGGGTCCCAAATGTTGAGGATGAGGCAGTCCTCGTCACCGATCTCGCAGGCTTGGACACATTGGCTCCCGTAAGATAGGGCAGAGATGTTGCCGGTCGCGTTGGAGAGTTGCGAGTAGGTCCAGCGTTCGAATGGCTGGGCATAGTGGATCCCTTGGAGCACGAAGACGTCCTTGTTGCGGTACCTGAAGCATCGTCAGATGACTGCACGACCGCGAAGCATGCTCGGAACGGTCCCAAAGGGCCAATCGAAGGAGAGACATGGGACAGCCACTCACCCGGTGAAGGACGTGTCCGTATCCGCGTGAACCTGGATCTGCCAATACGTCGAATCGTCCGCGAACGTCGAATTGCTCCATATCCCCCTTGGATCGACCCATCAAGCCTGCCAAACCCGTATCCGAGAAGTTTGCGCAATAGTTGTTCGCTAGCCAGTAGAGACCTGCTCTTGCCTTCGTACGAGAGGTAGGGTAGAAAGTCGGCTTGCCAGGGGGACCAGAGGGATTCTCCGAAGGCTTTGCAAGTCGCCAAAGCGTTGGAGTAGGATTGCCAGGTGTTGAGGACGACGAGGGATTCGGTGGGGTATGATTGCATGTCTGAGGGGGCGGAGTATAGATCAACGACGGGGCTTTCGACAGGCCGTGGCGGATAAGGGAATGATGAGTGACGTATCGTACAGATCGTTGTGATTCAGGATGGGCCAGGTCCGTCCCCGGCGAGTGTGGGCCGACAGTCGCCCTCACAGGCGACATCATACGCAATGACCGCCGCGGCGAGTGCCATCGTGCTCGTCATCAGTGACCATCTTGTGCGATCCAAGGCAGTCAACTGCTGTCGTTTGAATCCGAGCCAGTCTTGACGACTTCTTTACCAGCCTTCAGGAGGGCATCGCGGAGATCGAGCGGGTGTGAAGAGGGAAAGAGAAGGGAGTGGAGGTGATCTATGCTTGAAACGAACCTTGCGAAGCTGGAATCGTCCACGCTACATTCCAACGTGAACGCACCGGGGCCGAAACTCTCTCGCAAGGGCTCGATTGCGAACATTTCCGCATCAGCTGACCCTTCGGATTGCTGCCCCTCATCATCGTCTTGTAAGCCTCGACAACGCGTGGTGAACCGGAAAACTGAGAGCGACTTCGCCGTGCAGAACCACGCGAGTAATCGGGGAATGCCGTTCTATGAGTTGTACGGCACCGATGCGAGTGCGGGCGCGATGACGGTCTGGACATGGGGTATGAGCCGGATACTCGACGCTGTCGAGATGGCGAACAGGAGCAATATCGACCCTGCCCAAGTCGGGATCACCGGGTGCTCACGCGACGGGAAAGGCGCTCTCGACCCTGGTGCCTTCGAGGAGCGTCTGGTACCTGCGATACCAGGACAGTTGGGCGAAGGGGGAACCGCGTGCTGGCGACTCCCCAACGCGGAGCAAGCAGCAGGCAATGTTGTCCCAGACTTTGGCAGAGATTGTCAACCACACCTCCCTCCTTCCTTTCGACCAGCACATGCTCATGGGCATGGTCGCGCCGCGCGGCCTCATCTCGTTCGACAACACCGCATACGAATGGCTCGGTCCACAATCCGCGTATGGCTGCGCAGTCGCCACTCATACCGTCTACTAGGCCCTCGGCGTGTCTGAGAACTGGGCATACGCGCAGGACGGGAACCATACGCACTGTCGATTCCCGGACGATCAGACGTCGGCGTTGATGGCGTTCTATGACGGAATCCTTGCTCGGGAAGAATCAGACGAATACAACTATCATGACCACCCATGTCGGCGTGTTCGACACCTCCGAATTAATCGATTGGGACGTACCGAAGATCACCTCCGAGTGGAGGCGAGAGGAGTGGAGGAGTTGAGGCAGTACAGGAGGGGTTGCGAGGCCAAGAGCAACGAGGAGCAAGCGTCCGAATCTGCGAGTCCATCGTAGGAATATCCGCTTGTTTAGTCATCCGTCTCGGATAACCGCCATTGGCGTCCTCTACTGGCACCGATATTTGGGCCTTTGCAACTCCCCCCCCCCCCCCCCCCTGAAAGGCGTCATACTTGACCGGAGTACTCGAGATTGTCTCGGCATATGAACAGTCGGTCAAGTGTAGGAAAGCAAGTAATCTTGACGAGCCATGCGTTTTACTTTGTCGACAACGCTGGGTGTTTGGTCGTGGCCTGAAGGCTTCAGTCCCCTCTCACATTTCACACAGGAATCTGGGCCCTCCAGACACTTTCTCAAAAGGGGGGCTCGGGTCCGGGCTTTACCGGACTCGCTCAAGTCCGGGCTTTACCGGACTCGCTCAAGTCCGAAAGCTGCTCTCTGCAAAACTTTGTACGGGGGAAATTCCAGCAACGGAGAAACTACACCCCAATTGCTGATCCACTACGGACCACCACCTCCTCGTTGCCTTCACTCACCAAATGGGGTCAACCGACACCCAGCGGAAACCCATCATCGCCGTCGCCGGTCTAGCATGCGAAACCTCCATGTTCACCGCAGCTCGCACCCTCGCTCCGGCTTTCAAACCCAAACGCGACACCGAAATCATAGAGCATTACCCCTTCCTCCGTCCCGGAACGCCTTTAGCTCAAGCGGCACGTTTCCGAGGTACGCTCATCGGACATTCACTACCTGGCGGTATCGTCACCCGTGACGCCTACGAGGAGTTGTCGGGGGAGATCGTCGCCCGGTTAGTAGACGTGATGGAGGGGGAGAACGGAGGGGTGGATGGGTTATGGTTCGATATCCACGGGGCGATGGTAGTGGAAGGAATGGATGATGCGGAGGCGGACCTCCTCTTGCGGATACGGGACGTCATCGGGGCGAAGCCGATCGTCAGCGCGAGCATGGATCTACACGGGAATGTCAGCAGGGAATTAGCGCACCAGACCGACCTCATCACCTGTTACCGGATGGCGCCGCACGAGGACGTCCTGGAGACGAAAGAGCGCGCCGTCCGAAATCTTGTCGACGGTATTGCAACGGGAAGACGACCTGTCAAGGCATGGCTCCCACTACCGGTTTTATTGCCAGGTGAACAGACGAGCACGAGGCTGGAGCCGGCGAAGCACATCTACGCCGCGGTACCCGAGGTGGAGGCGAGGGAGGGCATACTGGATGCCGCCATTTGGGTCGGGTACGCTTGGGCGGACGAGCCCCGAAACCGAGCGGTCATCGTTGTCACAGGATGGGATGAGGGAGCATGCAGGACCGGTGCAGAGGACTTGGGGAGGCTGTTCTGGAAAGCACACGCGGACTTCGCTTTTGTCGGACCGACTGGAACATTCGGGGAATGCCTCGAGGCGGCGGTGAAAGCGGACCAAGCAGATCGACCGTATTTCATCTCGGATTCGGGGGACAACCCTACCGCGGGAGGATCGGGAGATGTCACTTGGGGTCTGACCGAGCTGTTGACGAGACCAGAGTTCAAGGATCCGAGCGGTCCGACGGTGATCTACGCTAGCGTACCCGGACCCGAAGCCATCGACACGGCAGTCAAGGCTGGTGTCGGCGCAACAGTCACCGTCACCGCCGGCGCTAAGGTCGACCACATCTTTGCTGGACCGCTCACCCTCACGGGGCGCGTACATTCCATCAAGCACGGGGACCCCGACGCCAACGTCGAGGTGGTGATCCAAGTGGGCAGCGTATACGCCATCCTGACCGAGTTCCGAAAACCCTATCATAAGGAGCGTGATTTCATCCAGCTCGATCTGAAGCCACGCGAGGCGGACATCGTGATTGTCAAGATCGGGTATCTCGAGCCGCAGCTTTACAACATGGCGAAGGGATGGATGTTGGCGCTCTCGCCCGGTGGGGTGGATCAGGATCTGGCGAGATTGGGGCATAAGAGGATCAGAAGACCAATGTGGCCGTTTGATAAGGTGTTCAAAGAGGAGCCGGATTTGAGTGCACAGATCATTCCCCTTTCCCATCAGTCGCTGCCACAGTCGAACAGATAGACGTGACTGTTGCATGCGAACCTCCAGCTTGACTAGAAGCCGACTAGGCTTGCGCTACCTCCTCAGCCACCCAAGGCTCTCACGTGCATCGGCCGTCCCGGTCATGTGATCTCGCCCTAGCTGCTCTTTCATTCCCGTTCGGCTATCCCGAAGTCCCTCTGATCTGCCGACACAGATCGTCACGCGATCCTTTCGGCATTGTCCCGGAATTGTCGTGGAGATAACTCGTACCCCACTTGTTCTTTCCAGCTCAGGAAGACCCCCTCTTTTGCCTGATTTCGGCTAGCACATGCTGACCCCACGCCTCAACATGTCTCCCTCGCCCTTAGGGATTTCGGCGTCGGAACAGCGGGGCTTCAAGCCGCGACCCGAGATAAAATACACTGACTCACGAATGTCCCTGTCCCCGTTTTACAACTCCACCCTGAAGCAGCTGCTCCTCCACAGCATCCCAAAGATGGCCGATGTCAAAATCAAAGTGGATAAGGACAAAGCGGACATCCCTCGACAGGAGGAACATCGTGTCGTCGGCGAGCGATACGGAATGAGGCGGTCTTTCGCAACGGTGCGCTTCTCGCTCAACGTCCGAAGGATTGGGATTCCATCGAGGAGCTGGACGCGGAGGACAAGGCTGACATCGCAGACGAGCATAGACACAAGTAGGTCCAGGATGATGGGAACGATCGCTGATCTGCTCAGATGGAGCACGTCAAGTGGCCTGATCTTGACCGTGTCTGTATGTTCCCTTGGAGCAGCAGTGCAAGGGTGGGATCAAACGGAGAGTAACGGTGCGAGTGAGTCTCTTTCCAAACGGTATGGTGACGGATGATGGGGACTCGTCTCCCAGATTTGTCGTTCCCGGCTCAGTTCGGCATCGGTAAAAGCCTTGATGAGCCTGGTGGGACGTATGATAATGCAAGTCAGCCAGAGATCGAGAAATAGACGCTTGCTGATCCTCTCTAGTGGATCCTCGGTTTGGTCAACAGCATCCCATATCTCTCAGCACCCCTCATGCCTCCCTCCCTATCATCCTTTTTGCTCACGCTTGCTTAGCGGCTGTCATTAGAGGGGCACTGGGTCAGTGAGAACTTGTAGTCACCTTGAAAATACTGATGAGTGGGATAGTCATGGGTTGGCAATTGTGAGTATGACGAAGACGCATCCAAATCTCCACCGATGTCCTTGTCATGGACTACGGTTGGGATCTTCATCGGCTTCTGTAAGCCCAACTAGCATTAGCTTGGCCCCACCTTGACAGCATTTCTAGCTGCAAACGCTATCTTGCGCAACTGTGGTCGCATCGCCCGTCTCCAAATCGGCAGTTCGTTTTTACCGGCGATCCCCTTGGCCATGCTAGTATACCTCTGTAGGTCACACAGATGAGACTCACTTCACTGGTTGATAAATTCCTCAGGTCCGGAAAGTCCCCGATGGTACATGAAGAAAGGCCGCATGGCTGAGGCGTGGGTCTCGATGCGAAGGTTGAGGAAGCACGACCTGCAAGCTGCTCGGTAAGTTCATCTTGCTGTCATTATATAAAACTGACGAGCAGGGATAGTATTATGCCTGGGTACAGTTGGAGACCGAAGAGAGTGTATGTTGACCTTTGCTCGCGTAGCTGATCAATGTATACGTCAAGGGGAACGCATCGTTGTTGACTCGCTTCGGCGAGCTCCTCACTATCCCTCGTATCCGTAATGCAACGTTGGCGGCTTCGACTCCACACGTCGGCCAGGACCTCTGCGGTATCAATAGTGAGCTCTCCCACGCCTTGATCGTTAAAACTGATCTTCTGCGTAGCTATCGGTGCGTCAAGCGGGCTCGATCGGCTCAAACTCATCCTTCGCAGCGTTCTACAGTTCCAGCATCTTCCTCAATGGCGGTGCCAGTGTTGCTGATGCCTTATTTGAGTCCTTGGGCTTCGGTCAGTTTGAGATATCCGCCTCAAGAGTCTTGCATGTTGATGTCTGACCCAGGGGCCCTGAACTTCGTTTTCACCTGGTAAACCCTTCCTTCCGACCGTCACCGAGCCTTGTGTAGGCAATACGACTCGCTGGTCCCAAATGCTGTAGTTCTGTATGCAAAGATGATCTCAAATACAGTCGGGCCAGGCCAGGCACCCTTGATCTCTCGACAGGTACCCCAGGAGATAACCTCTTGAACCTATTCCCAAAGCGCCACCAACCTGACTTCGATACTCTCCCTTGGCTTGATCAACTCCGGCGCGATCCCCTCCTCATCACTATCAACCTTGACAGCCGTATGTCCCCCATATGCCGCACTCCCATCTGACCCCTGATAGCTGTCATAACACTTGAGGAAGATGATCTCATCCGGCTGCTGGTGACGGATGTAAGACCAGCTCTGTGTGGTCGAGTGGTGGATATCGTAGCCAACGCCGAACATGTGTCCATGCTTCGCCATGTCCCCCGAGCCGAGTGAACGGAAGTCACACATGGCGAGTGGTGCGTTCGTCACTGGTCCAGCGAGCGGTCGCCAGATGTTGACGATTTGACTTCGTTTGAACCTGTCGGCGGATTCACCCGCCGCTTTGCCAATCAGCTCCTTGCCCCAGAACTGGGAGACGAATGAGCCCAACTCGTGTAACGCTCGACTCACCTCGTCTTGATCAACGTGAGCGACGCCAGCGACTGGCTGTAGCCGCGAGGTCGGGACGAACCCCTTTTCCGGTCCTTGTTGTAGGGGCACTTGCTTCATCTTGACTTTCTCAGGATCGTTCCGTCGGACCGTCGAATTCCATGCTATCACTCTGGTCGCTCCCACTGCTGCTCTCAAGATCCTGACCTTGGATAAGCATCATTCCGGGGGTGGATTCGACCATGACAAGCTCACTCTGCCGTCTCATCGAGGTAACTCTGGGTACCCTCCTCGGAAGGGATACTATCAAGCAAGTCGCTCCGATGCTTGGCTATGGCGAAACCTCTCTGATCAAGTTGCTCAGCGACTGGCGTCTGAATTTCCAGTTCCGGCCGAAGATCGGTCATTGGTACACGGATCGACTCGGTGGGCCGGTTCACCTTGGGATCATAGTCGAGGTAGATGGCTTGGTCGTGGTCAAGACGGGAGGCGGGAAGGGTGAATGTGATGAGAGCTGTGAGCCCAGAGGGATCGGGGATGGACGGCATCAGGAGCGAATGACCGCTTGGGTGTTGGGATCGAGAGGAGCGGAGTTGGCGAGTCGACGAGCTTTGGGGTCCGCGTGCTCTAAGTAGTCTCGACGGTCCATGATAGGGTTGCTATCCCCACGTCATGTCCGGTGCGTCGGGCCGAAGCTCAAACACTGCGAGCGAGTTCCCGCCCCGATCGACGGCGATGTCCGACGAGGACCGATCAATGATTGTTCCTGGGCTTATCGGATCGCCGATAAGCCGGGGTTCCCAACGCTGCTTCACGGCGCGACGTCCGGATTACAGGGTTTCGGTACGGTGGAGTCACCGTCCCTTGACAGATAGCGATCCACAATATCCCTGGCGATATTCTCTGCTTATCTCTTCTCCTCCCCTGACTAACTTGGCTGGAAGCTTTTGCAGGACTTAGGGGAGGATGCGATAACATCGTCCGATTTCTCCTATCACCGCTTGTGAGTTTCTCATCCTCCTGTCGAGTAGCTTTCTCCGACAAAAGAACGAAGCGAGTACGAGGCAGACAGCGAGATGGGTTTATTCTCGAGACTACCACCATTCAAGCTGGAGGTGGAGGGCGCTCCAGGTCGGGAGAAGGCTCTCGAGAACGATGATCTTCTTCCGGTCCCGCTCCACAGGCGGTGTGTCTCTCCCTCCATATTTCGTCCCTCTACCTACGGAAGCTAATCTCTTCTCTTCTCTTCAGGACATGGGATTTCTGGACATTCAACATCTTTTGGTTTAGTGCTGTGGGGTGAGCGGGACAGCTTGTGATTGGGCGATGCCTGACGATGGGTAGAACCGTCGCAAACTGGCTCGGAGGCGGCTCATTTTTGACTGTGAGTCATGATTGCAGCCGGATCCGGGATGAGCTAATATCCTGTCAGTACGGTATAAGTGAGTCTCAAGATGGAACCCCCCCTCTACCCCGGTCCATTGCATTGCGCCATGATCTAACCTCTGGTTAAAGCCGTCTGGGACGGCATCCTTTGCAACTTCTTCGGCTACCTCTTGATCTCCTTCTTCATGGTCATCAACGGTCGTGCCGGATCTGTTTACCACGCAAGTCTTCAAAACACCTCCAATCCCTCAAGACTGATCACCCTTGCCTCCAGGTCGGCTTCCCGGTGTACTGCCGCTCCTCCTTCGGCGTCTTCGGCGCCCACTGGCCCGTCTTCAACCGCGCCCTCTCCGCCTGCGTCTGGAACGGTGTCAATACCGTCACCGGCGGACAGTGTATTTACACCATGCTCCACTGCATCTTCCCCTCCATCGCACGGATCCCAAATACCATGCCGAAGTCCTCCGCCCTGGATTCCGCCAATATGATCGGCTTCTTCGTGTTCTGGATCTGTACCGCCGCCGCCCTCTTCTTATCCATCCCGAAATGGAAGATCCTCATCAACCTCAAGCTCGTGGCGTATATGCTCAGCACGATTGGCATGCTGGCTTTGGCGCTCGTGAAGGCTGGAGGGATCGGCAATACGCTTACGCTAAAGGCGACGGTCCATGGGAGTGAGAGGGCTTGGTTGATCGTTCGATTTACCCTGCTTTCCGCTGCGAGTTGCTCCACCTTCGCGAGTAACGCCTCTGATTGGCAGAGAAATGCTACCCAACGGACGGGTGCGTTTCCATCGTCCACATAGGCCGTCATGCTGATCGTTCAATCACGATAGATCCAATCCTCGGTCAACTGATCGGCTTCCCCTTCGCGAATGTGAGTCAGAACCATCACACTCGACTGTACCTATCTGACGAGACCGCACAGTTCATCGTCACCCTCTGCGGTCTCATCGTCGCCGCCACTTCCCAACAAGTATACGGCACGCTCATCTGGTACTTTCTCCCCTCCGTCCCCTTCACGTTCGCTCACACATACCCAGGAACCCACTCACCTACCTCGACATGATCCTCACCGACAACTACGACCCCACCCACCGTGCCGGGTGTTTCTTCATCGCCCTCGGATTCACCTACTCCGCCATGTTCTCATGTATCTTCGAAAACGTCCTACCGGCGGGCAACGATATCAGCTCGATGCTGCCGAAGTATCTCTCCATCAGGCGGGCGTTCGCGATCTCTATGGCCATCACGATCTTGATTAATCCGTGGTATCTGCTTGGGAGCGCTTCGATTTTCATCAGTTTCCTCTCGTCGTACCAGGTGAGCTCCTCGATATTCCGGGCGCGTGAGCCTGACAGTCCTTACGCAGATCTTCCTATTCAGCATCATTGGCGTCCTCCTCACCGACTACTACATTCTCTCAAAAGGCCGTCTTGACCTCGCTTGGCTATACACCGCAGACCGATCCGGACCATACCACTATATCGCCGGCTTCAACCTGCGCGCTTTCATCGCCTATCTCGTCGGCGTAGCGGTTAACTTCTCAGGGTGTGAGTACTCTGACCATACACGACTAGCAAGTATTGATGGACGTCAGTCCTCGGCAATATGGGTGTGAGCGTTAGTGATGGGGTCGAGAAATCCTTCTATTTCGCCTTCATCACCACCGGCGTCGCAGCGGGTCTCACGTACTACATTCTCGTCCGGATCTGGCCTCAGGCGAATTACGAGCTCAATAAGGATCTTCGGTTCCGCGAGTGGTCGGCTGACGAGGTGGAGGAGTACGCCGCTGGTAGTGTGACCAGGCCGGGGCGCGTCGTAGCAACGATACCCCCGCTGGAGCGGGCCGAGTCGGACGACGAGAAGAAGCTGGATAGCGGGGTGGTCACGAATATCCTCCAGGTTTAGAGTCGGGACACAGCTTGGATTTTGAAGAGGCGCTGCATGGCGATCAGAACCAACGCCAAGATCGCATGCATCTTGAGTCTGATATTAGTGCCACGAACACATGCTCGAAGGGGAACGTGAGATCATTCCGCGGCGACAGTGTGAGCCGATCAGTAAGTCGTAAAAGCCTGACGTGATGAGGAGGAAGAAGCAAGTGAGGATTCTCAGCCTTCCGCCACTTGGTCTTCTCCGCAAAACCTTCCATGCTAAGTGATTTCAAGCGACGCCATCACCGCTATCGCTATCGCCAACCATATCGGCAGCAGTAAACCGTCCATCTCGAATCTCCGGCTGGCGGAAGACTTCCCCGGATGCTTCGGCGCCATATAACCGTAGCCCGAATCGACACATCCGTTGGGCATAAGCGGATATACAAGAGTAGACGCATTGCTGACGTCGCTTGGGATAAAACCCTCGGTCAGGCCGAAGCTGTAGGACCAAGTATCGATCTGGTATTCGGTTTTCCCTGTTTCACCAACATCTCATACATCAGTACTCATATCTCCAAAATGGAGCAATCATTGGGGGAGGATCTACTCACAAGTCCAGTAAAACCACCCGATCGATGGCTGATTGGGTTCGTTCGGCGTGTACGCGGCGAGTTGGGCTTCAAACAGGAGTCGGAACCAGGTCCGCTTCGCTTGGGTGTCCTGTTGGTTTTGGCTGGAGCTGGACGAGTTGGGAGCGTTCCCTAGCCATCTTTCAGCGAACGGTCTTCCGGATTGATGCACAGACAGAGGAGGACGTACCAGTCTCGAGACTCCATTCGCCCACAACAGTCGGAGGAATGCCGAGATCGGTCAATTTGAGCAATTGGGATATGTTGCACACCGAGTCTAGGATGGTGTCGTGCGGCAGGTTGTTGAGCGGGGCGAAAGCGTAGTATTGATGCGTGTCGATGGTGACAAGGGATGCTGGCGATCTGGCTGAGGGATTAGAGGGGTCGTAGTCGCTGCAGTACTGCGGCCCATAGAAAGCGTCTTGGATGCCGATCAGCGTGGGATTAATTACGCAGGGGAGAATGAGGCGCACCTTGGATGGTCACATTGATGTTACCGCTGGTAGCATTCCGGATGGCGGCGTTACCGGATGTATAGAAGGATTTGAGGATGGACATGGTGAGGTCGGAAGATGAGAGGCGGGGTTCGTTCAGGAGTTCGATGCCTGTGGATCGTCAGCATAATTTGGATCGGTAGTGATCATCTGCCAGTCGCGCTGATTATCCCCGCCCCGAACCGCCTTCAGGCTCTTCTCTTCCCCTCCGCCTGCACGCCATCCCGAGACTTTCGACCACACCTAGGCACACCTTGATCGAAACCAGACTCACCTGTAACAGTACCGTCATACGCCCCTCCCGCAAACTCCTCCGTCAAATTCCTCAGCACCCCAAGGCTCCTCTCCGCATTCGTCGCATTCGCTGCGAACATGACCGGTCCGATCAACCCCGAGTTATCCTGCCCGTTTTGCGAACCGGGAGCTCCATGGAGGTCGATCAGGACGGTCAGGCCGAGCTCTTGAGCCCATGTTACCGCTTGGATCAAGTAGGGGTACTGATATGTTATCAGTGCGGAGTCAAGAGAGGGGACGAGGAGAGGAGTGCTCACTTGACCGGAAACGTATGGCTCGTAATCTAGGAGATCGACGGCCCAGTAACCGATTGGTATCCGAAGGGCGTTCAAGCCAGCGTCTTTGATGGCCGTGATATCGTCTTTTGTGATGAACGAGCTGAGGCACGTGTAATCTGCATCGTTGTTGATCGCAGGAGAATCACAAAGGAATCGCTCACTCCCAGTGACCTTTCAACGTAGACAGGCATTTCTTCTTCCCCAGCTCGTTACATAGACCCCATTCGTCATCCGCTCCAGAGGAGTCGTACAAGGATGGAGTGATCCTTGATGGCAAGTCAGCCCCTCTACTCGGCACAAGACATGCGCAGGCGCGATGAAAGGGTATAATGGACTCTCACCATCGCTCCGTCAACAACCATCCACCGAGATTGACGCCTCTGATGACACCAGGAGAAAAGGACGCACGAGGCTCGATTGGGATGTGACTGGCCGAGATACGGCCGAGATGGGTGACGACGATGAGGAAGAGTATTGCCAAGATGGATGAAGGAGTCCACATCAACCTGGGCCGGCAGGTCGATGGGTGGCGACGAGAAGCGGACGGACGATGAGCTTCAAAAGGGAGCACAGTGATGGTGAAGGTGATGAGAAGAATATGTTGAATAGTCATTTGAATTATTCCACAGGCTTGTCTACGTTTCCCAGGGAAACCTCCCACTTTCCCACGGTATCCGAACGTTCTCGAGCGATCCCAAAGACCGCCAAATCTTCATACAAGGGTTAGGGGGTTTAGGGGGGTTGAGCTCGTTGCATTCTGGTCATTAGGGTAGTTCTGGGGGTCTAAAGAAGCTATGGTATCCGAGGGAGGAAGAGCAGCGCGATATGGAGAGATGGGAGTTGCTCTCAAGGGCTAGAAAAAAGTAAAGAGAAAAAATTGGGGAGAGCGCAAGGACACTCAGAAGTCGCCACTCAGCTCCTCCAGGGCGTTGACCAAGTCTCCTGGCCTTCCTGCCTCAAAGCTCCTTGCCCTTTCCTTGAGCAGCAAGGCGATACTCACTAGGGTCTTCATCCTCCGGAAAGTGTTCGCTTCCAGCTTCTCTCCCCACGTCTCCAGCTCTTTCGTTGTGGCTCCAGACATCCCACCCGCAGAGAAGGCCAAGGGGATGAAGCGTCCATTGATGAGAGGCCTGGCATGGATAGCTCGCCTCTCTATCTGCTCCCCGCAACCGGTGTGGTTCCCACACACGCCTCACTCCAGAGTAGGCCGTACATCCGGTGAGGGGGAACACATCGAGCGGGGGTAGACTTCAGTGGTGGACAAACGCATGTGGGATGGGGTTGTGTGCTGCTCTTCTTCACATCAGTTCGTCAGTCAAAAACTAAACTAGCCCTGCGTCAATGGAAACTTTTCCCCAGAAATACATGTCTACCGAAAGTGTCGATGGCTGGGAGAAGACGTGTCAGCGCATATACTTCAAATGGAGCTTGAGAGGAACCTATGCATGCTGATCCTCATGCTTGCAACCAGCGTTAACATTAATCGCTCACCATACATCTTCATCAAAAGGCAATCGGATTACATTCCAATCCAGGTTTCCCAGTCTCACCGACTGTCCTCTCTGGGAATTCCGACAGTTTCAATCCGGAAGACCCTCCTCAACCCACCTGCCATTCCCTCTTTCGTCCGACCCAGCCGACGAGACCTTCTCTACCCATGCCTCGACGAGTTTCCTGTTGGGGAAAGAGAACTTGCAGGCGTGGACGACCACCTCGCGTTGGCCTCGTCTGATTCTCAACTTGGGATCGCGTGATTGTCGGATTGATCTCGCATAATCCCCACCAGCAGCAACAACAGCACCAGCAGCACCAGCAGCACCAGCACCACCAGTGCCACCTCTACCTCGTCCACCACCTCTCCCCCCGCCTCGACCACGTTGACCACTTGCCACAGAATGTGTGTTCCTCTTTCGTTTCGTAGGTGTAGTGTTCACGGGGGCAGCGGCAGTGACGGCAGCAGCTGAAGCTTCCGTCTCGGAATGGTCGCGTAGACAGTACAACCAATTTCCGATGAAATCGTGTCGTGTCGAGGATTCCGAACGGATCCTTCGGAGGTGTGAGATGAGGTTGAGGAGCGAAGTCGGGTTGGTTAACGAGCCATAGTCGAGCTGGACGACAGTCTGCAAATAGTCAGTTCTGGCTGTCATCTGATTGATTGCCGACTCACGTATGCCTTGACCTTCAGATCGTCACCCTCGTCTGTCTCCGCAATCATCACGTATAACTCCCATGTCTTGGTGACCACCGTCAACCCGTACGTCCTCCTCATCACGTCGTCCGGCGCCCGAAACGTCCCCGGATCGGCATGACGTGCTTGAAAGGCAAGACGGAAGATGATCCCGAGGTTGATCCGCATCGCGATTCGGTCTTGGATGTCAACCTTCGCGGTGGTACCGAGACAACCTTTCACATCGATCGAGATGAAGGAGAACCAGTGGTCGGCGGCGACGACTGTGTCATGTACGCGTGGGAGTAGGAGAAGGGCGGAGGAGGGCGTGGGAGGGGGAGAAAAGGGGAGGATTTGATCGCAATGATGAGTTGGGCGGTTGTTGTCATGCCAGAAAGACGGGAGTCAGGGAGGGCAGAGGGGGAGGCAGAAGAACGTCAGCATTGGTCCGACTGTCAATGCAAGATTGTCCGGAGGAACATATAGCGCACCATCGCTATTCTCCACGAGAACGTCGGCCTCGATCCAGGGCCCGCTCTGCCGTGGGGTTTGTCGCCTCGTCAGGATGTACAGTTGTAGACCGAGTTGGGTATCAGTGTCCGACAATGGCGGTTCACCCTCCCGAGCCCTGACAATCACTAGCTCCCGATTCAACCCCACCACCACATCCGGCTTGACCGCCCTGAGGTTTTTGAGATCGAGGAGGCGTACAACCTTGTTCGACGTATCCCTGTCATTGCTATATGAGAGAGAGGACGATTTTTAGTCTTTAAGAGGCCGAACAATGTAATAAGCTGGGACATACGTTGAAGCCTTTGCACGCGAGGCAGAATCCATGATCGCGACCAGGAGGGCCTTCAAAGAGTCCGTCCACGCCTCTTCCTCGACATAATTGCTTGCGTGTGTGGTGAAACGATGGAGTGCGAGGTGGGCGTGAAGGAGGATCAACTTGAGAGATGGATCATTCGGATCATCATATCGAGCTCCGGCCTCTGCAGCGAGCACGCCCACATCGTCGCTCATAGGTATCTTTTGTAATGTCAATTCCCTGATCACCCTCAAACATCTCTGGCGGGGGACAAACATACCGTGGTCAACACGTCTACCCAGCTTTGATGAATCGCCTCAACCTCGCAAAGCACTTTCACAACCTCCTCGAGTTTATTCCCTTTCAATTGCCAAGGCTGAAATGGGGTTGAGATGCCGACCTGGAAGAGTTTGACGATGTAATCCGTGATCTCGACGTGGGTGCCGAGATGTGAGTTTTGGGAGCGGACCGCAGTGGTGAAGATAGAGAGGGATGATGGAGCTGCAGTCGGAGCTACTTGTTGATCCCCCCACCCTGGATTATCAGCAATTGACTGTGACATATCTGGTGTCAAGAGTAAAAGGTCAACAGCGAGAGAGCTTAGCTATCTCATCAGGTAACAGGGGGGGGGGGGGGGGGGGGACAAAAAAA
>JAABUP010000197.1_pt1 | contig 137676 bp, 178 predicted proteins | sample 5559201 | NCBI WGS metagenome assembly JAABUP01 (sample SAMN10711887, study PRJNA513373) | rock metagenome | isolation source: Antarctica rocks | place: Antarctica | reverse complement strand
CCCGCGCTCCAGGTGGCAGATCGTACCGCTTCTTCCCTCTCTTCCCAGTCGGTCTCGGATGTCGTTCCCTCTCATTCGGCGCCTGATCCTCATCTTCCTCCGCACTGCCCACCTCCGCAGCCATCGCAGCCGATGGAAACTTGATCTGACGACCTATTGCCACATTTGCATAGGCGGAATGACCCGCGCACCGGCCATCTCGCTGTGTACATGTGCCTGGCCCGCCTTCCCCTTCTTCCATCAATCATCCATCATCCATCAACCTTTCTTCTCGACATTGTCCTATCTTCATCGACATCGACGTTCTTGCCAACTTCTTCGGCGATCACCCGAGACTCTACGCCACGGCTGTCCTCTGGTCGCGGGGCCCTTTGCAGTAGTCAGTAGGTGATCTGGTCTCCCGTCAGCCAAGCTTATCATTCATCAGCCATGCACGAACCTATGCCAGATCTTGAGACAGTCCTCGCCACACAATGAATCACCTCTCCGAATGAGGCCGAATCCCACTGTCCGCCGGCACCGCCCATCCATGAATCGGCCAGTGATGCCACGCCGACTTCACCTGAACCATTCTCGAACCTCGCGGTCGAGCTCCAGCAGCGGATCGGCTCGTTCTGCGACGTCAAAACTGACACAAATCTTGCTCGTGTCAATGCGGCCCTCCAGCACGCTGGCGTGTGGCGCAATCTCTGCGTCAATCTCGTCAAGGCGACCGCGAAAACAAAATCGTGGTTCGCCCTTCTGGAACATACGTTCGGAAGAACAACAGCCTGAGGACCGGCTTACAGAGGTAACTCTCCTGGACTCCATCATGAAAGCACTACAGCGGGTCCCGGAGAGGCAAGGTTACATCGAGGCTCTCGATGTTGGCCTTACCGAGATCTCGCAATCGAATCTCAATCGCCTTCTTCAATGGACGTCCAGGCGCCTTAGGACCGTTGACATGTGCGACATCTGTTGCCGAGTCGAAAAGCCGAAAGGCATGGCTAGCATCTCGATCAACCACCTTGCCGATCTTGGGACCCATCTACCCGCAGTCCGCCGGCTCTCTCTTGTCATGTCAAGCTCCGACACGTCCGCCAGTGTGATTGCCGTGATCGACCAGGCCAGGGCGCTCAACGAACATACTTTTCAGGATCTCTGTATAGTATACGTTCATTTCTGCTAGTCCACACTAGCCACAGTTTCCTTCGTCGAGCTATCCATTCATTCCGACTCTGTGCCCGAAGAAAACGACGACGGATGGCTGATTGAGGCATTCTTCGGCAATCGTTCCACTCGACCATCTGCGGCAACTGGAACTCCGGACCAATTGCTCCGCGCGTTTGATTCTCTTCAGTTCTTTGATCAGAGCAACTCATCTAGAGAGATTGGTCATCGACTATGATTTTTGGAACCCCGTCGGAGAAACTGCCACCCGGGATCAGTTGTATTTCAATGTGTCTCTCTGACGCCTGCCCCAGGTTTTCTCTTTTCCACCCTTCGCAAAGCTCGAGATGGCTCTGATCCTCAGCAGGGATGCGCCATCATCCTGTGGACCCCTCGGCGTTGCATCACCTCCACCAACAGACCTACACCCCTTCGAAGTGACTTAGTCGATTGTCTACACTCCTGGTCATTTATCCGCCTCATCGAGTTCGATCCGTCACCTTATCCGAGCGATCAGCGACCAGCTAATGTGGCTCGCTGGATTACGGATGATGGCTTCTCAGGTATTCTCGTCCGATCTTACCGCAACGGACAAGAAAGCCTGTTCCACTGCCGGAATTTCGCTCGCGCGAAATTGTGGACGAGATATAGACAGCCAGCAGCGACGAACGCCGTCCGGCCATCCCTCAACTCAAGAAGCTGAAGCCTTACGCTTCGGGACGACCGGCGTTCTTCGCCGCTCGGGATCGCCAAACATATTCTCCGGCAGGCGCCTCAGCTTGGGACGTTGAAGATATACTGCACCTCCTGGCAACGCGAAGAGGCACTTGGCGATCTCCTCGAATTAGCTGGCAGACTGAGAGACTTTCAACACCTCACGGTGACCGGTACGCACTGGCAGAATGTCTGCGATCCAGCACCAGGGGTGCAATTCGAGAGTCTGAAAAGTTTGACCGTGGTGCGGGGTTCGATATTTTCCGCGGTCCGCTGCATGGACATCCGCCTTCCGACATATTCCGCACCATCGTCGGACAGCCAGCAGTCAGAGAGCGGCTCGAGGTTAGTGGCTCTCAACAATATGGACCTTTCTAACCCCTACTCCAGCTTGCATTTCCACCCTTCGCGAAGCTGGAGATTATCGTCATCGAGAGAATGCACATGGATCCCGACGACGAGCCGTTCCGAGGGCGAGACATCGCCTCGTCATCCACTCCCATCCCCATATGGCTCGATGTCCTCGATCATCTACGGTCCTGTCCAGCTCTCAAAACGATCCACATCCGTCCTTCGACTCCGGAACACCAGTGGAGTGAAGAGGATCGATTTGCTGGTATCCTCATTGGCTCATACAGCAATGGCCATGAAGAGCTCGTGCACTGTCGAACATTCTCTCGCTCGAAGATTTCGCGCGATTTCGACCACACCATATCACTCCCGATCAAGACCGGGTTCTTCGTCGGGGACGACTGACTATAACAAGGATTGGGTCACAAGGACGGGTGAAGAGTGGATCGAGCTGTATGTGGTTGCGCAAGAGCCAAGCTAGGAGGAATCGACCGACTACGTGCCCTCGTAGTCGGTCGAGGGGCGCAGTAGGTCATGAAGCAGGTGTATGCACTTGCCAAGATCCACTACCCGTGGGAGGAGCTGGGCAGGGATCTGTCCGTACGTGGCGAAGCGTGGGAGCTGCTGAGATCTTGGAAGGCACAGCTTGGGGATCACGAGACGATTTATGGAGGATTGGTCGAAGAAGACGGGCCGGACATCTGGGACGAGATTGATGTCGAGTGGCACAAGGCTGGGGCTCCGATGATAGCACGAATCTCATCGGCTCGGTCCACGAGGAGGTCTCCGAATGACCATAGACCGCGAGAGGATCAGAGGGAGGTAGGATTGGAGTGATGGATGGATGATGCCATGGGGATCAAGAGGGACGAAGGGCGCGGGGAGTCATAAGGCAGCTTGACATCGAGAGAAACATCGGTGTGGACGCGAAGAGGATGTGTGCATAGGAGGCGAAGGATCGGGGGTAGAGGAGATGACGAGAATGAGCAGGTCTCCCATCTTTCGAATCTGCTGACGGTCCCCAGCGGCAAAAGGAGAGGCGACCAGACCTCCTCAACCCGGGTCATGGCCAACACGAGCCACCTTGCTGAAGATCAGAATCATGGGGAAACATATTCCAGAACGAATTGCAGCGTTCTTAAGTCCGAATATCGACTGGTGCTGCTGATGCATCGACACACTGAGTGAGAGTAAAGGACCTCAGAGCCCCGACAGAGGCTTTAAGACGGGTTTACTTCCCCCCTCTTGGGATGGTAATGTACCGGGACACAGAGGACGACTCGAAACCCAGGAGGAGAGTTATCTGGGTTGTTTTGAGGACGCTATACACGGACAGGATGTGCGGACGGGATTGAAGCGGCGTTCATTCAGCGCTCGTGGCTTTTGCTTCCGTCGGGATGGGTGTTCTTGAATCCCTTCATCGCTGGTGCTAGAGCTATCCGATCTGAATGATGGATCCTGGCATCGACGAACTGCCAAACACTGACCAATCTCCATCACAAAATGCATATCCCCGTCCCTCCTCTCCCACCCCTATTCGCCCCATCTCAGGCCAGATCCTCCGTATCCTCACCGCCACCCAAAACACCTCCGCCCTCGTCTTCTCCGCCTTTCTCACAGTGCACCTCGCCTCACCTCTCGCAGCCGCCTTCCTCGGAGGCTCTGGCGCCGACAAGACTATGGTTCGTCTACCCTTTCTCCATCTCATTCTCATTGTGCTCACTCATGCTGATCGACGCAGCTGATCGGCCGGGATTACTACCTCCCCCTCGAACCCCTCCTCATCTACGCCCCACTCGCGATCCACCTCACCTCCTCCCTCTCCAAACGCGCCATCATTATCTACCGCACCCGCCGGCTCCCACCTCAGACGAGCCATATTATCGCAGGCTACGCGCTCGTCCCATTTGTACTCCCCCATATATTGATACATCGGATCATCCCTCAATCTCCGGAACCGCCTATCTCCAACCTCGGCCCGTCGGAGTTCGGATGGGAGTTTGTGGGTTGGACTATCCAACGGTGGCCGGGTTGGAGTGCTGTGGGGTATTTGGGACTGGTGGGGATCGGGACTTGGCATGCGGGGGTCGGTATGATGAAGGTGGTTACATGGATAAGGGGACCGAGGCGGAGAGATGTGGTGGCCGGCACTGAAGGTGAGCACAAAACAGTCATCCCGAGACGAAGAAGGATTGGATTGAGAGGAATACTGGCGGCGGTGTTGGGCGTTGTGAGCGTCGGGCTGGTCAGGATGCACGGCGAGGGCAAGGGGGTGAGCCCGGTCATGACGAGGCGATACGAGGCGGTCTACGCTCGCCTACCCTGGAGCGGTCTATTACGATAATACATATAGGTTTGCATAGCATGGACGATTCTTTGATTAACGGAAGCTGACCGGATCGTCTACTCCTCGAGACCTTTGAGGATCTCCGCGATCGCCATATTCACCTCTTTCCCGATCCTCGTCTTGTCAACAGCCTTCTCCATCTACAGCGCGTTCAGCCCGATGATTCGGGGAGGATGGGCATGCTGACCTTTTTGCTCAATTTGGCCTTGGATTTGGCTAGGTCCGCCCTGATCACCTGGAGTTCTGCTGCTTGACGTTTGACTGATCGCGCCTGTCAGCACCATCTACACTCCCCCCTCCCCCCCCAGATCCTGGCGATACACTGGGAGATGGTTCGGGGAGAGAATCATACGGACGTGCTGCTTCCGCATCCTTCTTCCCCTGCGCGATGATCTTCGCCTTCTCAGCCACGGCAAGAGCGATGCGCCTCGTCATGTCGTCCAGCTTGGTCTACCCGAACGATACATCATCTGTCTTTCGGAGTGATCTAAGGCAGACACACCTTGTGCCCTTTGACCACACCCATCATCTCGTCCCATCCTTCGATACCGTTCTTGACGACTCCGTCCTGCTGTTTATGCCAGATCTCAAGCTGCTGACTGCGAGATAGTCAGTCCTCTCTGCAACATCGCTAAGACACCATATCTGGTGAGAAGCCTCGAAGAAAAGCGACGTACAGGATCGGTCCACCGTGGAACGGCTCGAGTGCCATTTGTAGGGTAGAGGTCATCCCGCTGAGCGACGTAGGGAGGGAGGCGATCGACTGTGCCTGCAGCTGATTGAAGGGAACTAAGGAAGCGACGCCGTCAGCCACAGGTCGAGACGCTCCAAGCTCAAGCTTCATCGGCGACGAGGGGACTGACGAGCCAAGGACGAGGCAAGCTTCTCCCTGATCGAGAAGGTTTGAGCTCGCATTCGCCGGGAACAGATCTTTATAAGCACTTACGCCCTCTCCTGTATCTCCCTCCCGTCGTCCTCACTCTCGTCTCCACTCAGGACTGCCTCTTCCTCCACATAATCCTCATCCTCCAAACCACCCTCCTCGTCTTTCGGCACGTCACTCCTCACGCCCACCCTAGCAGGCACCGACTTCCTCCTCATCCCACGGATCAACAACTTGATCTCCTCCGCATTCAATCCACCAAGCTCATCCCTCAGTACCTTCGTGACCCTACCGATCTCAGGGAGGGAGACGCGCTTCAATGTTTTCGGGGGCGGGGGAGTATAGATAGACTCATCGGAAGAGGAGCTCTCGGTTTCGGGCTCGGGCTTGACGGATGCCTCGCGCTTCCTACTGGCTGGCCGAGTGGTGTGCTTGGGTTTCTTGGCGAGCGGACCGGGATCGGAGTCCGATTCGGAGTCTTCGTTTGGCTTCGGGTTAGCCGATGGGGATCGCTTAGAACGGGCTTTGGATTTGGGCTTTACAGCCGCGGGGGTTCGTGGCATCGTGCCAGGTGTGCTGATGAACGAATTTATTGTGAGTCCGTACCGAGGAAGGAAATGGGAATTGTAGATGATGAAAAGGAAAAGGAAGAATGGAGAAGAGGAGCTCAGTCGTGTCATCCGGATTCAGGGCAGGGAGGAGGTCCGTGCTCAAGCCCTTCTGCGATCAAGCTGGTATCACCTTTTGAGAATCGTTTACATCCCCTTCGTTTGTCTCCGCACGAAGATCATACTTGCAAGAAGTGTCTTTCACGAAGCCCGATGCGGTCTAGACCGAAGGATGCCCTTGCCTGCGAAAGGGACCACAACAGCGCAGGAGGTGATGAAAGGCTCCGACTCTGATGTCTTCTCCTTACTCGGAGCCGCCTCGTATGCCTTCCATCGAGTGTTCTCCAATCCCAGCTCCCAGTACATCGAAGAAATTTGACGGGGCATATTTGCCGAAGCTCCCAAATCAGGTCTTATCACCGCCGACATCATACTTCGCGATCACCTGCCGCCATGTCCAGTCACCTCAGCAAAGCGAACATGCACGAGCTCAAGCTCCGTCGATTGGGAGGGCACAATCAGCGTCTGAGAGAGGAATTGGCGAGACCGAAGGTGATGGTCAGCATCGCGAGTCTCGAGTGAGTCTGTCTGCCTTCTTACGCCTCAAATAGCCAGATGGCTTTACAGGCTGTGCCTCGGATACGGACATGCAGACGCCTTGTGTCCGCTGTCATGATGACGGGAACAGCTGGGAGAGTTGCTGATGATGACTGGTAGCTTGATCAACTACTGCCGGATGACGGAGGATCCCCTGGTACGTCGAAACCGACCCAGCCGGCATCTATCACCTGCTGATGACACTGTTGTGCCTCCCCTTTGACCATCATTCACTCGACGCAATTTACCCTCGCCCTCCCCTCGCCACCGTCCGGACGGTCTCGCTCTGCTGTCCACCATGCTGATCTCTCCGAATCACATCGCTTCTCTCGTCCAACGAACGCCGCCTCTATTTCCCTCAGATCCCGTCCGTCTGGGGACCATTTTCAAAGGATGAAGACCCATACTTCCGCGGTCAGCAGGGTAAATGTTGCTCAGGTTCGTCCTTCCCTCGCAACACCAGCCTCTGGGCTGTACGCTGTCCAGAATCGGACTGACGAGTAATCTCATGTGCTTCTTGATTACCAAACTCCTTTGTCCGCACGTCGCACGGTGGACAGTCATGTGAGAGGCATCGTATTACAAATCGTACTGTCAGAGTCGCTGTATTTGCAGTGTCTCAGTATATAAGTTACAGTCTCTGCGACATCGCCCGGGAGCTTTTGTCCTTGTAATCCCTGCGCACGTGTGGAGTACGACGCCTAATTCCGGTGGAGGTGTGATTCCGTCGTTCAATTCCCTTGTCTCCTTCTCGAGTTGAACTTCTGCTGCACTCGCTCGCTTGCTCTTCTTGAGACGTCTTGGCAGGTACCACCGGGTCGACTGCATCAATCAGCGTTGAGATCGCCATCATGCCCCACCCGACCGGATCGCTCGAATACGAAGAAGAAGACCTCTTCGGCTCCGACGACGATTCCGCTGCTCTCCAATCGGCGCTTCTCACCTCCTCCTCCGCCATCCGACCTATCCCATCTAACTCCTTGGGAGCCAGGCCTTCCGAATCATGTGCGGAGAAGCGGCTCGCTGAGATACGGGACCGGAAGCGAGAACTCGGGGAGGAAGTTCAAGGGAATGGGAAGGGAGTGGATACCTTGAAGAGCTTCTGCCTGACTGGTGAGTCATCTGACAAGGCTTCACGAAGCACGCTGAGCAAGACTGTGCGTCGTAGTGATCCGAGCCAACTCGTCCCAGATATGGGATATCGGCGAGATGGAGTACCCCCTCATCCGCTCATTCCTGGACGAGCTACCTATGGACCAGCTATCTGAGATCGAGTCTAGCTCTCCCGTACGTTTGGTCTGGCCTTCAACGTGTAGCTCAGTACCTCGCTGATTCAGGGCAGCACATCAAGAAGGAAACGGATTGGTTATGGGAGATGTTCCTGCTGAAGGACTATCCGCTGTTCCACGAGCGGTGTCAGGATCGGAAGGGGGAGAAACGGACGAGTGGGTGGAGGAGGATGTGCAAGGTGATCTCCGGTTTGACGGTTGCAGGCCACCTGTCCTTTGAGACTAAAAGCTGATATAAGATAATGGAGCAGAAAGCGGAAGAAGATGCGAAGCAACGCCAGAGTCACGCTGCGGATCGTGTGGCCGAGCGGTACAGGCAGCTTGACGAGGAGAAGGCGTCGAAGAGGATCGTTTTTGTGGATAAGGTGGTGGGAGTGAAAGGGAAGCGGAGAGGTGGGGGAGGGATGAAGGGTACAGGTGGGATGGGGAAAGTAGCAGCGCGAGGAGGAGTAATGCCTGGTGGGTCGGTCGTCTGCCATCGTACAGCACACATCCAGTGCTGGGTAGTTCAGCATGACACTGACTGATTCTCGTCTATAGGTGCCCGATCCGCCGCGGCATTCAGTCTCGCCAAAGCTCGTGTCAATGCTCAACGCGCTCGCGTCGCCCTTACACACGCTTCCGGCAAATTCGTACCGCGTCCTGCACGACCGAAGCCGCAATCCACCCAAACCGAACTTTTCCGGAACCCATATGTCGCCTCAGAAACCACTTTACCTCCCAGACAACCACGATTACCTCCCCCTTCCCATCCTGCTCGACCGACGTCCCGTCCTCGTCACTCATCACCCTCTTCATCCTCCCTTCCCGGTCCTTACCCCACTGTGCAAGCGGCTCAGGTCCGCGCCGCCCTCCCCGCTCACCTCGCAAAACCTGTACAATCCCCAGGCCAATCCTCACCCTTACGATTTCGTCTACCCGAGGGCAAGAAGGCATTCAAAGAAATCCGCAAAGCTACGATTCAGAACTTCGAACCGCCAAAGCCCACACGAGCGGAGGTGACGGACTTCTTCGGCGAGGGAAGCCGAGCAGCTCCGAAGGGATTGATGGAGAGTCTGAGACGGGTGAGGGAGGATGGGCCGAGAGGGGAGAAGCGGAAGTCCATTGAGGGGGATCGGCCAATGGGCACGAATACGACCAAGGAGGCAGGATCCGTACCGTCTACTCGTCCGGCGCCAGTGACATCACCAATCCGTCCACCCCCGTCGAACTCAGTCAGACGTTCGCCTGTGGATGAGTCAGCGAAACTCGACAGTATTCTCCTCAAGAAGAAAGTGAGGCATCGACTAGGTGGAAGGGTAGGGGCTTGATTTTGAGATACCGCATGGTACGGTCATCTATGCATGGAGCGGACATCGATCGGCCTCGCTCGCCGTGCATTAGGCATTGCGGCATTTTTGGACAGCGCGGCTGACTGGAAACGGGCGGTCCCTGTCCTGAGTAAGCCCGTCTCGGCCTGAGACTGTGGCAACACAATAATGATTCATATCTATCGTCTGAAGATAGACAAATGATTGCGGAAGTCCATAATGCGAACTCATTGACGAATCGGGTGAAGCCAGAGAAAGGACCGATTTCAACCCCTCGCATCATCGCACTTCCCTCTAGTAAGTCCCGCGGTACGTTTGGGCCCTCTGCCAGCTGACAGCTAATCAAGCAGTCTCCTCAGAGAAGCTGGAAGACTCACAATCGCCTCCTCTCGTACCCCTTTTCATTCGGCGACGGCGTCCCCGCTACAGCCCTGTCACTCCCATTGTGATGACTCGAGTACCTCCCAAACACCCCACATCCCGCAAAGCAGATCGCGAAGCTCATAGCGAGCTGGGCGGTATTAGCTTGTGTCATCCTATGTAAGACGAAGACGGACCGCGCCGGCCAGAGCCATCCAGAGTGCGTTCCCAACATGCGCGGTATACCCTCCGTTGGTGTAGTCGTTGACCCGATGGTGAGCTATGAGGACGAGCGCTAGGTCGAGCCAGAAGGCGACCCACGCGGAGAGGGACGAGAGGAAGAGAGTCAAGAAAGTGATCTACATGAAACTCAGCTCGGGATCTCATCGCTCAACTTCCATCGAAAGTCACGCGGAGGTTGGCGACGAGCTTACGATCTCCGATATCCTTGACGAGCAGAACCATGCTGTGACGGCAAAGAAGAGCGACACCCCCGCGAACCCCGCGGCGATGGGGTTAAGGATTAGACTTCCGGCTAGACCCCTGATGATGACCGTCTGGGCTTGGGAGGAGGGGCTCTCGCCGAAGTAGGTTGATGGGAGGGTGTAGCCGACTGAGGGAGAGGTGCAGGCGGCGGTGTGTGAGTAGGAGATAGTGCCGATCCTGGGGGTGTCAGCGTAGGTTTCGATCGAGTTTTGAGAGAAGGTAACAGCGGTTGGACAGGGTGACAGGTAGAGCACAAATGTTCGATTCACGGAGGGAAGAATAGCTTCTGAAGAGCTTGTAAAGACATGGATTTCTTCCGCTCACCTAGCATCGCCACCCTTGAAGCACTCCCCGAAGACACCGATATTCGCCGCCGTCGTCCCGCCCGACGATTCGATATGGAGGAGTTCGATCGTCTTGATGACGGGTACGGAGAGTGTCACGAGTAGTTGAAGGATGAAGCCGGTGACTGTAAGACCCAGTGGTATCAGCTAATAAGTCTGGAGGCAGTGATGAGACAAAATCGGCTTGATGATTGATGAAGTAGGAGTAAGAGACGAGGGAGGACTTACGGGTGAGGAAGAAGGATGGGAAGGCGGCTCTGGCCAACATAATTTCGGTTCTTTTACTGGATTTCGGATAAGACAATCTGCGGAAATAAAAATGACTATCTCAAATGAGGATAGAAAGAAGAGGGATACACGAAGAAGCGGAACAGAACAGCGGAAAAGTCTAGGCGTCATGAGAAGCATCACTCAACCCCTCAAACGGATCCCCAAACATCCTTTGTACCTGTACTGCAAATAGATTGGCCAAAGGCGCTTCTGATGCCCCAGCAAGATCCTTTGGCGATCATTCCTCATTCTACGAGTACCCTGAAGAAATCCGGTGCGCTCGGGCACTCGGGGGAAACCGGGGGTACAGGGACGCGCACGGATTCGCGGCTGAAACGACTGAAACGACGTGTTTTGTGGCGCCACACCCCTCAAGGGTTCATCGCCCAGTTTCCATCATGAATTCGTCAATCTATTTTTCAAGTACATGATTACGCACACAAGGACACGCCGAGTCTTCTGGTTCAGGTCCAACCAAAATCCCACGCCCTCACGGGTATTGTGAGACCCTCCCTTACTGCATCGGGCTCATGCATCCTCTGTCCGCTTAACGGGTCGATTTCGCCGTGATTGCCAGCGCTACGAGCCGCGTACGTCAAATAGATGCTTGTTCGGTTCATCTGACCGCTGGTCGCCGTATTGAGTCCGCTATACTTCGTGGAGAGGATTATACGGGTCGTCATGGTAGGTGGATCGAAGGCTGAGAGGGTGAGCGGAAGCGAGGAAAGCGATCCGGTGTCAAGTATGACCATATGGGTTGACTTGATCTCCGTCAGTGGGATTTCAGAGCGAACTGTTCAAAACGCACCGTGAAAGCCGCGACGTGCGTGCCATCTGCCGAGAGGAGATTCAGACGATTCTCAAGATCGAGCATGATGGTGCTTTCGGCCACTCGTGTTTCTCGCTCTTTCATGTCGACCACTGCGAAGGCCGCTCGATAATTCCGAACGATCAAAAGCGGTCCGTTTTGCGATCCGCGAAAGTATCGTGACATCTGATACGGGTTTTAGCGACTCAAGGCTTCCAAAAACATGATGATCTTACGCGTTGAATGCAAATTCATCAGCTTCCAGCCGTTGAGTCGGCCATTTGGCCGATTTGGGATCTGTTGGTTTGAACCCCTGCAAGATCACTTCTCCGACCGGTGTCCGTCGATGATCGGGATGAGATAGCCGAGCGTCCCGATCAGATGCACCGATCAGCTCATCCCGTCTTTGAGCATCCGCATCGAAGTGGAAAGCGAGAGCGGCTGACTCAAAAGAAGAGACGAGTGGAGGAAAAGCAACGATCTTCTGTTGGGTGACTCGAGAGTAGACGTGGATCTCTCGTTGGAAGCAGAGGAAAATGTATTCCTCGTTGAATTCGATGTACTGATCTCATTTCAGCCGACGATGACTCCCTTCACATCTCATTTACCTGGACCAAGAAGTATTCCTCGGGTTCGATCGGGATCGTCTCCATTCTCTCCTCGTATTCTAAATCGATGATGTAGACAGCCCGCTCGCCTGCTGTGATAAGCACCGCCCTTTCCTTTCCTCCTTGGTTCTCATGGTCCACTCTCGCTCGGAAAGCGTTGCATGGCGTCGACCGCTCGATGGTCCGGTAGTACGCCCAATGACCGCATGGGAGCTTCATATCGCTAGATTGAGCGGGATGGTAGGACGAATGGGTAAAAGACTTGGAAGTTTGCGACAGGCGAGAGCGCTTAGACGCGGGGGGAGTCGAGATTTTGCTGCGTTCTATGGCGGATTGAGTGCAATACACCTCAAGCGCTAACTCGTCTCCATCGTCTCCATTTGCATCTGACATCGTCGAAATTAACACCCAACATTCGATGATCTGAATATCGCGCACCGGAACCAATATCGAAGATCGCGAATCCCTTGACGAAGTCGAGGTTCGCAAAAGACCTCAACCCTTGGATCTCAAAGATTCGCTTCGAATCTTTGATATCGATGATTGTGAGACCGTACCCTTCGATTTGCTCAGAGTATCCTCCAGCTCGTAGAAGGACGACTCACCATGGCGGGTCGTAGCCATCATAATCCCCTGCTCGGAATCGACCCTAGAATTCCATACCGCATTCCACGGCGTCATGATCCACCCCTCTCTACAGCGACTGTACCGCCAATTCCTCTCCAGTTCAACATGCCCTGTATATACGTCCCGCCATTTGATGCTCCCAGCCGCTCCATCCGGGGAAACCGGCTCCTCACTCGATTTGCTATGCCAAATTTTTTAGGACGGGTCCGAGGACGAAGGCTCTTGTGCTTCCATCGTTATCATCCAGTATTCCTGGACACCAATGCGATGACATGCGGATGACCAGAGACTCTTCTCGTGGAATTGGATGAGGGATCGCCATTGGTGGGAGACGAGCTCGGCGGTCTGGATGGTGTAGAAAGGGGCATCTGACAGGACCTGGAGGAAGATGGATGGACCAAGTGCTGAAAGGGGATCCGAAGGTAGATGCGTAGGCATACTATTGTCAGCGTCTGTGTCGGAGATGACTGTTGATGGAGTGAAGGTGCGTGAAATGTCAATCTGAAACGCGGCATGACGTAACTAAAACGGAGCCCGATAGCCCGAGTGCTAGGTGCCGGGGAAGAATGGACAAAATGTTATTCCTCGGTCTACACCCTGACATGGTATCGCGTCTCGTCGGACTCACGGCTTCACCTAGGTCCCGTCTCTTCTGTATTCACCCCGCTGACCTGATCAGCTTCTCCGTCCAGACTGCCTTCGCTCTCTTCGCGATCCCCATGCGGACCGAGAAGACCTACGACTTCTCGAATAACATGGGGAACGTTTGTCGGGGCTCTCCTCTCTACTGTGTGTCTGCTTCTCCTGATGCAGCGGGACTCTTGTCCCAAGCTGATCGGGAGAGCGGTAGGTATACCCGTATCTCCATGCTGGGCACTGGCAAGGATTACACCCGAGACAGGTGTTGGTGACTGCCATGTACCTCATCTGGGCCGGTCGGCTGTGCTTGTTCACATTCAGGGTGAGTCGTTACACAGATGATGGGACTGGATGGTGGACTGGGGGCATACGTCTTTGTAGAGGATAGGAAAGCAAGGCAAGGACAGGCGGATCGACACGATGAAACACGATCTCTGGAAATTCTCCTTCGCATGGTGTATTGGATGACACCACCTTCCATGAGATCCATAGCTGATCACGCTCAGGGGGGCAGGTTTGCTCAAGCTGCATGGATCTCCATCGTCGACCTCCCAGCATGGCTCATCAATTCGCTCCCTTCTTCGGGTATCTCTCAACAGGCTTTGGGCTGGAAGGGCATACTCGGTACCGGAATTTGGACAATCGGCTTCGCATTGGAGGCAGTTGCAGATACTCGTGAGTGTTGAATCAGCTCTCGGTCTTCATGTCACGAAGTGAACGGATTGATGCGGTGCTTGGTAGAGAAGGCGAATTGGCAGAAAGCCAAAGATGAAAAGAAACATGATGAGTCACATTATCTCGTCTGGTCTTTGGAGCTGGTCCCGACATCCAAAGTACGTCCATTTCCACTACTCCCAGCGGTCGACTTGTATCTATCGTCACTCTCGTCCGACAGCTGATCCCCACTTCCACGCACAGCTTCCTGGGCGAAGTGATCTTACAGCTCGGCCCGCCACTTCTCTTCCTTCGTCAGCTCCAGCCGCAGCAAGGTACCTCGCCTGGCTCTTATTTCCACCTACTTCCTCCTGAGGTACTGGGAAGGCGTGCCGATGCTCGAGGAAGAGGGCGAGAAGCGGTTCGGTGATGAGTACGAGCAGTACGTGAGGGATGTGAGTGTTTTGATGCCTGGGGGAGGAACGCGCGGGCAAGGCAAGGCGACTTGATATGGCTGTTTGTAGGTTGTACGCGTATAGCGAGGTGCAAGTATCAAGCCGTGGATCTTTCTCAAGGCAAAGTCCGCTTCCTCCCCGTGCGTAAGACCGTGTCACGCTTGCACTGCCTTGTCCACCCATATGATCGTCCACGCGGGCTGCAGTGATGCTCCTCCCGCCGCATCAACGATTCTGGGTCCTCTGGGTCCTGAAACGGGAGTAAATCAAGCTCGTCGATGCACCTGGGCAGCCGAGAGGTGGGACAGCTTTGCGCAAAATTGAAGGGATAACGTTCTGCTCGAACCGATGTCAAGCGTCCACCTCAGCCTGAGCGATGAACTTCGCTGTGACTGGTCCCATCCGACAGCTGCCCCCGCAGATATGGCTACAAGACATCAGTACGAAATGCTGACGCTCCCATCTCGGCGGAGGACCGAGATATCAGGAGGTTCCAAGGGGGATCCGAAGGCAAGCGTAAGAAGACTGATATGACAGTTCTTTATGTGATCAGAACTTCCACCTGTGTCTCCGTTTATCCCGGCTCCCGGTGTCCCCGTGAGAAACTTGACCACGCGACAAGCCCGATACCTCCGCGGATTCTTATGCGTGCGATAAGCCGAGGGTGCTATCTCCCCCTTCACAACCTCCTCCCAGTCACAAACTCCTCACCTGGCAAGTGTCTGGAGACGACTCAATATCTTCTGAGCTTCGTAGTCACCTTTTCCTCACCTTTCCCGCATGAAAAGTCCCGGTGAACCATGGAAGGGTGAAAGGTGCATCCGAACGGGGTAGCGGATGAATCTGGTACGTCTTCCCGTCCTGTCGGCCTTTAGGGATAAATCAACTCTCTCAGCGTTATTATCAGAGATAAGCGACAAGGAAGACCAACACAGCACTAGCCATCATGCCCATCGCGAATGTCTCCCAATCGCCTACTCTCCTCTCTTCGCTTCCGTCCTCATCCTCTTCCGCGTCAACCCTAGCTCTCCTCTCCTTGACACAGGATATCACCGCTCTCATTTCCCTCTCCCTCGAGGGAACGGCCTCGTGGGTGCATGACTGGTTCCGTAGTACGCTTGGCGTCGTCGGACTTGGCGAAGTCGTCCCCTATAACCCGCAACGGACGGTAGACCGAGCGAATGTGCGGGTCCAGGAGGGAAGGGGGCTGGCGGTGGTCGTCGTAGGAGCTAGCGAGCGTGAGCGTCTCGCTCAGACTTCACGAACTGTCTTACATTTTCGAATTGCATGAGGAGGACACTGAATCCCCGTAGCTACCGGCCAATCCCTCAGCCTCCACCTCGCCAAATCAGGCTACACCGTCTTCCCCTTCGTCCCCCTCCCTTCACCTCATTCGCCTCCTACCTCCGCCGCACTCTCATCCCTCCTGCTCACATGGTCGGGAATGCAAGAACGTCTTCGGGCCCGCTACCCATCACATCCCGGCGGCGTCGTACCCGTCATCACCGATCCCGAATCCAGCGCGGACGATACCTGGACGTCGCCCAAATCCGACCCGAAAGGGAAAGGGCGGTTCGCTCATGCTGGCGAAACGGTCAGGGCATACTGCAAAGAGAATGGATTAGAGCTGGTGGCGATCGTCTGTACTGCCCGAGGTCCGCGTAGAACTTCCACCATCAAACTCAGTTCCCCGAATCATAACGGCAAGCTGGAGATCATCACTGGTCCACTTACACCTCCTGATCGATCCCCTGCATCTCCACCGACCTCACCTCAACTTCTCTCCATCTCCCTCCCACGAACTCTCCATTACTCAGCACTAGCCATGACCGATGAGCAAACACTCATCTCGCTGTACCGGACAAATGTGCTCGACCCGCTATCGGTCATTCGAGAGCTGAGCGACCTCCTCTCCGCCGGTCCGGGACGAGGCCGTGTGGTTTTCGTCAATGGCGGGAAGGGTGTCGAGGTGGATGAGTTCGAGGATAGCTTGTTGCCAGGGGCAATGAGGATGATGGGCGCGGCAAGAAGCGAAGCGGCGAAGCTGTTGCGCGGGGAGCTTGGCGGAGTGGGAATTGACGTGTGCGAGGTGGTAGTGGGTGAGTCGCTCGTGCTTATCTTGCGTCGGGGCATCGAGCGGGATTCAAGACACCTGCTCATTGACCAGGCTGCACCCAGCAGTAGCTGACGAGAAGTCTTCGCAGGTCCGATGTCACCGCGTATAGGAACACCGGGATATCACCTTCGTCGAGGGAGCGATGACAGCAATGACAGCGATACCGGGCGGAAGAAGCTACTCACCTACGTCCTGCAGAGGTAAGCTACCTCGCCAAAGCGCTATGAAGACCGGAAAAGCTAATGCCTTGCTGTGATCGCAGTACCACGCCCACAAATCAGGATCAGGATGCGGACTTGACACGACTAGGTGGGTATTAAAGCCTCTAAGCAGAAACAGAGCTGACCACATTCTACCAGGCAAGCAAGCGGTGAGCTATCCTCCAGATGTACTCGATGCGTGCAAACGTCGGCTAGGGCAAGTGGACCAAGCTGACGTCGTCCAGATCCTGGCTCAACGCCTCGCCTACCTCTCGCGCATCTGGGCAGTTGACGACGCTCTACTCTTCTCAGCCGTACGGAGGGCTATCGAAGATCGATATCCCCGATACAGGCATCATGCGGGATTATCACCGCTCCTGGCGAGTCTGGGTGAGATCACGCCGGGGAGCGGGATCGTGAAAGTTTTAGGGAGATGGGTGGTGGGGCGCCTGCTGATGCCGAGGGGAGGTACGGCTTGATTGGCGATCAGCTGGGGGGGGGGGGGCGGGTAATTTCAGCATCTCACGAGGGATAACGAGTTTTGCGATCATGGCATGGCGGGCGAATGGCTTTGAATAGATATTAGTCTACATATCTTTTCGTATTTCCATACAACGAACATTAATGATACACTCTGGTGCGCTGTCCCCGTGAGGCTCCCTGCCAGACAGCAAGGAAGAGCTTTTTGAATTTACGTTCACATCGCTCAGAGATATCATGCTTTCCCATTAGGCGACGGGCCTGGGAAGTACTCCGGCACGACAGCGTGATACACCTCCTCATCTTTCTTCGAGAAGACTACAAATATCACCCTCGATACCTGTGCGCATGACACCATCAGTCTACTGGCTGCCCCTCCCAAAGTGATGGTCTCCAGTGGTTCATGATTGACTCACCGACTTGTCAGACTCGAGGAACCGCCGCGTCGTCCGCACAGCCACATGGGTAGCATCCACGATCGGGTACCCATCTACCGACCCATCAGCTCGAGGCCACCACCAGCACCACAGCACAGCGAGAGAGAGAGAGAGAGAGAGAGAGGAGGGAGAACCCACAGACACCGGTGCTTATACTCGAAAACCCAATACTTCCCCCTCCAAACTCCTTACAAGCCTTCAAACTCGATCGATAACAGCTCTCTAGCTGTCCCTCTGCTCGTTCCGCATTACGTTGCGAATAGACGGGCCCTACGGTGTGGGCTATCCTCTTCGCTGACAACTGACCATCCCCATCAGTCCAGCTCGCTCGACGAGACAAGAGCCCCTGGGGAAAACAGGGAGTGAGAGTGAGAGTGAGAGTGAGAGTGAGAGAGAGAGAGAGAGAGGTAGACGCAGAGATAGACCCACGTCGTATCCCCCAGTGACCTTCGTCTCCCCCGTATCCGTCCCGCCAAGCGTCCTACATTCCTCGAGTAAATCGGGACCGGCCGCATGGTGGATAGCACCATCGACTCCACCGCCGCCGAGGAGGGATTCATTGGCTGCGTTGACTATCATGTCGGCCTAGCTCGCACTCAGCTCCTAGGCCTCGACGAAATGCTCTGTCGGAGAGAAGGGAAGGAGGAAGGAGCGGGGGAGAGGACTGACTTTGAGCTTGGTGATATCGCCTACCTCTCTCAGCGACAGTAAGGGATGTGCAGGAGTGAGAGACCGACCTCGCCAGATGGAAACTCGTTTGTTCAACTCGGCGTCAAGGGGGAAGGACGGCTTGTCTTCAGGTGCTGGGAGGGAGGAAGAGGCATAGAGATCGGAGAGGGTGAGGAGGTCGGTGGGGGAGGTGATGGTGGAGGATGAGGACATCGCTCGAAAAGCTGGTAGGGGATGTCGCGGACAGAGGAAAGGTCGGGAGAGGTAGGGAGTGAGATGTTGGGAAATCGACTTTACAGGTCCGAGAAAGCGGAACATGAAGTGAAGGAATCAACGACATGTTGCGGTGGACGAGAGAAGTGGAGGAAGTTCTTGCGTCGTGACGACTACACAGCCTGCTCGGGCTGATATGGTCCTGCCAGAGGATGCGCAAGGGGAATGTTGAGCATGAAGAAGGACTAGCAGGACAGGGTATTGTTCTGATGCATGCTATCACCTCCCCCTCTTCCCATCGACCCATCCGTCCCATCATCACACTCCCTCATCACCACCGCCGAATCCCGAGTGGAGGCCCTCCTCACGTCTCATTGGTCCTAAGGTTGACCGGATTCCGCAGTCCCGAAGTCCCATCCTGAAGGAGATGAGCGCTACTCTCTACTCCGCTACTCACCTATCAGCTGCGAATCCTTTGTCCCATTCCTTCGTTCCAATCTACTCCTCCATCCGCTTCCCGTTGACGGCAATAAAGTGGTACAGCACGATACAGGCCATCGCTGCGACGCCGAGACCGTTGGAGAGGTTGGTGAGGGTCGTGTCGGAGATCATGGTCGGGAAGGTGATCCGCCGAGGAGTCTTGCGAGATAGGTGGGATTCTGCCGGAGATACCGTCAATTTGAGAAACACAATACCGTTTGCATCCGGTCCTCTCGCACGAAGCGAGTTTGCTATGGAGAGAAAGGAGCCGTGATGAGCAGCAGGAATCACCGAAAGGGTCGGGTAATTGGGCAACGGAATTGTAGCTATCGTGGGAAAGTGTCGGGCTCCTGAAGCTTGTCACGTGATAAGCATGCTTGATCTTGATAGTCTGGTTGGTGGTCTGCACTTCCACGCCTTGCTCTCCTTCTCTTGACGTCTGGTGAGAAGAGCGTGTCTTCACACTGCTGCAATGGCTAGCTTCACCCTCCATCCCCTTCTCACCTCCCTCAGGCCCCGAGTGACAGCTCTTCACCAACACGGTTCGTATCAGCGTCCACTTTCATCATCTACCTCGGCTGACCGCTCTTCAGGCGATAGGCTGTATGTTGGCTGTGTGAATGGGGCATTACAAGTCTACTCCTTCGATGCACCGGGAGGTGGCGATGGTTTCCCGACAGTCAAGCTGGTCAAGACGTACTCTTGGGCGAAGAAGGCGATTGACCAGATTGGGGTTCTGGGGGAGTCAAATCAGCTTGCTGTACTTTCTGGTCAGTTGCTCTCACCCTCGGCAGCTCTTGAGCTCGACAGCCTCGAGAACGCTGACATGTAGTGCGCAGACTCGATGATCACGCTGTACTCGCTTCCTGACCTTCCGAAATCCAGCGCAAACGTCCTCAGTCAAGCACGGAACGCCCACACCTTCGCCATCACTTCTTACACTGCGACCATCAGCAAGAAGAAGAGCCAGGCCGACCTGAATTCCGGAGAAGGGAAGAAGATCCGTCGGGATCTGCTTGTTGTAGCGTGTCGGAAGAAGGTGGTGGTATATGGTGCGGGTCGAGGTGGATTGAAGGAGGGCTGGGTGAGTGTTTCGAGCTCGTGTTCGTTGGTGGAAACTGATGTTGATGCAGGACATGTCCCTTCCACACTCACCTCGACATGCCATCTTCCCTTCCGTCCCTTCTTCTTCCACTACACTTCCCCTACCTGAAACCATCCACCTTCTCTACTCACCTCAATCGTCAGTCCTTCTCCACATTCACCCCACATCCTCACAACGGCTCTCGATCTCCGATGTCACTACCGGCCCAACCCCTGTGTCACACTCGTCCGTCCCGGCCTCGTCGGTCGCATCCGCTGCAGCCGGTGCCACCTCCGCTGCGAATACGACCGAGGCTTCGTCGAGCGGGAGCGGAGGGCTGTCGATGGGAATGGGCGGGATGAGCGCGTTGACCGGGCTGGGAGGGTACGTCGGTTTGGGTGGGAAGGCGGCATTACCTGTGGGGACGAGCTTGGTTGGCGGAGAGGTACTGTTGGCGAGAGAGAGTGAGCCTGCGGTCTGATATGGAGATTATGCTCGAGGTCGCTGCTGATGCTCAGAAGACGTGGGCGTGTTTCTGTCCACTGAAGGGAACTACTCCAGACCAGAGTCCCTGCAATGGCCAGGACCTCCAGAGGCAATATGTACGCTACCTTTTGATATACCTCTGCGAGGCTGATATCGCGATTTAGCGTTTTCGAACCCATACATCTACTCCCTCGTCCCCATCGTTACAACAGCTTCCGCCTCATCGAGTTCCACCTCCGCAAGTCACGCACACGCCCTTCAAGTACACGTCGCTCCGACTCTTGCTCTGCGACAGTCCCTTTCCTTTCCGGCTCCGGCTGTCGGTGGCCTGACGGTCGGAGAGCTCACGCATGTCTCAAGCACATCTCCTGCAACGCCGGCGGAAGCGATGTTGACGGCCACCAAAGTCCTAATGGTCTCGACCCCAACGGACAAGGCATTGTCACAGTCGGAAGGAAGCTCGATTTGGGCTTTACGAGCAGGGCATGTTGGCGAACAGATAGATGAGCTCATACGCGAGGGAAGGCTGGCGGATGCGATTGGCCTTGTCGAGGCTGTTGGCGAGGATGGACTGTCACCAGTATGTCATTTCGAGACGTGTTCAATTTGTAACTGACGAGGTTTCGCAGGCACGGCGTCTCACCCATCTTCGCACCCTCTCTGCAGTCCAGCACTGTGCCAGAGGGCATTATCAGCCCGCCATGGACACCTTCCTCATGTTGAACATCAATCCTGCGCTCATCATCTCACTATATCCGGCAGAAACGATATCCGGCAAGCTTCACGTCTTGCGAGACCAGTGGATGAGGCTCTTTGGCGGGGTCGAGGATGCGCGTCTAGAGCCTGAGGTACCGATGGTGACTGAGGGTAGTGAGGGTGGATCCAAGAGCCTGAAAAGCATGGCCCATCTAAGCGCGGCCAGGAAGCCTAGTCTCGATACCCTCAGAACGGTGAAGGATGATGATGCGGCTTCGATTTCGTCGACTGAGAACTCCGCCCCGATTATGAGCGGAGAAGAGTGTGAGTCGGTGTACACATACTGGAATTGGTGCTGAATAGTCTAGCTGTCGCGCCTCGAGCCGCCCTCGAAGCACTCATGTACTTCCTCTCCGACCGCCGACAAAAGCTCACGGGGGCGATCGCGGCTCTCCCTACACCGCTTCCGGCAGAATCGTCTCTTCCGCCACTCTCCTCTCTTCCAGCCACGGAGCTGCATGCCCTCCCATCGGTCCCGTTTGCCCAGCTCGAGCCGGAACAACTGTTACGAATGGCTCAGGTGATTTACACCGCATTGCTCAAGGTGTACCTCGTCGCTCGACCGGTGCTCGTCGGCAGTCTATGTCGGATTGAGAATTGGTGTGATGTCGAGGAGGTTGAGGAACTGCTCAAGGCGCAGAAGGTGGAATGTTCTTCCCTCATAAGTGAGGAAGCTGACGGTTCCAGCAGAAATTCGGAGACTTGATAGATCTGTATCAGGGGAAGAAGATGCACGCGAAGGCTCTGAAAATGCTCCACGAGTAGGCTCAATCAGGTTCTTGAGCCTCACTTTGGCTGATGTTTGACGCAGACTCGCCAAGGATGAGCAGGACCGTCTGGATCGGTATCCGCCGACGGTTCGATATCTGCAAAAGCTCGGTCCAGCAGAGCTACCTCTCATCCTCGAAACTTCCAGGTGGATTTTCGACGAGGATCAAATGATGGCTCTTCAGGTCCGACTGTCCCCGCTTCCGCTTGAGTTCGCTGAAGAGCGCGTAGGTCTTTACGGCTGATGAGCCGGAAGTCGAATCTCTCCCTCGACTGGAAGTGATGAAATTCATTGAGACGACCAGTCCCGACGCCAGTACTGGATACCTGGAGCATGTGATTAACGTATGGGAGGAGAAAAGGGCAGAGTTCCACGACAAACTTGCGGAACTGTATCTCAGCAAGGCTCGGGTAGCATCGCCGGATCGAAAAGACGGTAAGTGAAAAGCCTTGGGTTCAACCTGTTACTGACAATCAGGGACAGATGGAAGCACGGAGGAGTACTCCGAGCTTCTTAACTTCTTGTCGACCTCGACGCACTATCGTCCGCACCGGCTCATCAGCAAGCTACCCGGCGACGGTGAGACATACTGTTGACCTTCATTTGCTTTCACTCATTGAGACATGCAGAGATGCCCGAGGCACGTGCGATGCTGCTCGGACGCATGGGGAACCACGAGGAAGCGCTCAGGATATACGTCCATCGATTGAATGACTACCTTGGAGCAGAAGCGTTCGTTTCGTCATTTCTCTGCTATCTCAACTGACGATGGGGGCAGCTACTGCTCGAAAGTCTATGCCAAATCCCCGGATCCTCACGGCATCTTCCTCCTCCTCCTCCGCATCTACCTTCGTCCGTCACCTTCGTCACAAGATCCGATCCTGCTCATCCCCGCCCTTTCCTTCATCGCGAAGCACGGTGTCCAGCTTGATGCGAACGAGGTCCTTGCTCTCCTTCCGCCGCTCGTTACGATGGACGACGTGCGGTTCTTTCTCATCCGAACACTACGGGATGGTTTCGCGAAGAGGAACGAGCATAGAGTTGTGAAGCAACTTGTGGGAGCGAGAAAGGAGGATGTGGAAAGGGTCTCGCTGGGCTTACAGGTCAAGCGGGTCAGGGTGACGGATCAGAGGATGTAAGATTGCCTCTTGGCCCAATCAAGACGAAGCTGATCGAGGGACAGATGTCCGCAATGTCAGAAAAGGTTGGGCCAGTCGGCCATCGCGGTACATTCGCCTAGGTGAGTGATATAGCCCGTTAGGCATGCTTGTGTCTGATTGGCCGAAAGGGGTGAGGTGACGCATCTGCATTGCAAGGATCCATTCAGCGCCACACTTGCTAGGATTCGAGGGTAATTCTTGGAATCTCGACTATATCCTGCATATTCGATACCTGATGTGCGATGACATATATCTGTGTCATTTCATGGGCAAGACGTTCTATCGTGACGCAGCATTCTCGTGGAATCGCATGGAACCTGTCGTGAGGGAAGATCTCCGCCGCCACACTCACTCGTCCCGATCCCCTCAGCTCGGGCCCCTATTTTCCTGACCTTTTTCCCTACATCGCTCTTCAACCTCGGTCAGTCAGTTTCGGGACGATTTGTCGGACGGTCAGTCGTAGAGGCAGCTTTGTCTTCAAAACTGAAGACCTCAGCATCTACGTCGAGCATGAGCGACATCGGCGGTCACCCTCTAACAATCCACGGCCCCCCTGTTGAGACTTTGACGCTGCCCTGGGAGGAGATCCAATCGATACTCCAATTCGTCGGGTTGAGCAAGGGACATTGACCTCTCTCGCTATCAGCGCAAGCGACGACTTGTAATCGGCCTGTCACCTCGATAGCCTTCTCACTACGTTTGAAGATTGGGATTTCGATCTGCCGTCTCTTCAACAAGTCTCATTCCTCGCATATCCAAGCAACTTCCTCTCGGAAACCTTCGTTGTTCTGCGACTGGCACCTGATCTCGAATCGCTTGACATATACCTGATCTCGAGCACTGTCAAGCGTCCAAGGGTGCCGATGCCAAATTACGACTTACCGAGCGTACGCAAGTTGAGTCTATGCGTGGAAGGCGAACGAGGAGATGTCGAAATATACGATTCTTGCATTCAACAGGCTCAGAACACGCTAGATCTCTGATCTCGCGCTCGGAATTACTGTTGACCCTGGGCACTACCACTGGTGTCATCCATCATCCGGATTTTTACGCTCTTGATCATCTGACTCGACTCGCCTACTCTTTCGTATCACTCGGTGGATACTCGTTGGATTATACCTTCTGGCTGCTGAATTGAATGAGCTGTATGTAGCAAATTTGGACGCTTCGAGGCAAGATCACCAGGTCCGGACTCATCAGAAGAGGTCAGGGCCGCGCCACATGGGATCCTTTCTTCCTCTTTTTTTAATGATCACAGATCACACGATATTTCGAATGTTTGTGAACTGGAACATCCCGCGAGACCAGTGAGCACAGCTCCGTATCTAGGTTCAGAGCTGATTATGGCGAACCTCACTTCGAGCGATAGCTCGGATAGCGATGATGATGACTGGGATGAGAAGCCGGAATCACTCGCCATCAGCACGGAGCTGGACCCGCAGGATCGAGAACCGGTGGCTGAAGACGACCGAATGCCGTGCTACGTCGCTCTAGACGAAGACATGACGGTCCACTTCCTGGAAGTGTGCTTTTGTCGCGTGCTGGCACAAAGTCCCATCGTGAGCTGCGCTCGACTTGACGAGATTTGACAGTCATAGTACACAACTTCATTTATGCGCCGGATTACAGGGAGCATAGCTTCATCTCACTGCTCACAGTGCTTGAGTGTGTTGCACTCGAGGATTCGACATCTTCTGCGGTCTCTAGGAGGCTCGACATGTTGTTGAGCCATCTGAGAGGATGGGGCATCGAGTCTATGAGCTCCTGAAGACCTTGCACCTGATGTCTAACGGTGAAACTGCGAGACACAGTCGCCCTATGGATTCACCTGGACTCTCCGCGACGAGACGGCTACCCGGGGTCGATATTTGAATTGATCGAATCTTCCGCTCCTTTGCCCACTGACACCACCTACATCGAAGACTGCTCTCTTGTGAAGAACGATCTCGACAATTTTCGGCGCGATATCACACATTGGTCCGCGGGAGAGCTGCCGGTGCCGGACTTGTCCCCTTTGAAGACCATTTTTTCCCTGCCTTCAGAACTATCCGAAAAGCATCGCATCAGACCTCGACTCCAAAGACAGGCAGAATTTCGCTCACACTTCGCGTCGTATCCGGCTGGCCGTGGATGCCTTGAACGTTTATACGAATTCATTCCGATCTTCCCGGAGAATCGTTCACCGATCGTGGAGACTGAAGAGACGATCGCTGGTTGGACTTGATTCCATACGACGAAGCACAGCTCATTCAGTTTTGCCAAAGACAGGCAACCAAGTGGGCGGGCGTTTTGTGCTACATTTTGCATTCTTTTGCGCCCGCCGAGACGGAGTGAAAGAGTTCGACATCATGCTTCATCCGGGGGGTCTGCAGCCCATTTTGCCGGTGCTCGGGATGTGCGGAGCCGGCAATTTATCGCTCGAGCATTGTGGGAGTCAGGTGCATGGTGTCCTCCTTTAGCCCCTCCAGCACTGCATTGGTAACTTCCTGGAACTATTGACGTTGAGATTGCCGTCGCTTCCGCGCGACCTCCTCGTCCAAGCACTTGCACCCTCGCTGGATTCATTGTATATCTTATGACGAGGCAGACCGGGAAGCCCTTTCGTCGTCGACTGCGATTCGCGTAGTATCAAGAACTTGACTCTGCATGCAGAGAACAAAGAACAAGGGGATATATGCGTTTCGATTATCGATGAAGCTCCTCGAGTTCGTTGCTTGACCTATTGGGGAGCCGCGTGGATCGTGAAGGTTGCGGTGGCGACAGAACGAGCCAGAGAGACTTGCGGGTGAGTATGATCCATCATCGTTGATCCTCGTCATGCCGCGATGAAGAATCACGCTACTTGGACGATCCCCTGCACTATGAGGTCCTCGTCAAAGATATCCTCACTCCTTCCAACCGCTCGTTTTCTTGGCTCGGAACGCCCACTCTACTATCACGACGCAGGCAACACACGTGTCTTATGTGTTGGAGGGCTCGGATAAGCTCGCGCGCGACGCGTTCGTTCATAGTGTGAAAGTTTTCACTTCGCTCGTCCTTTTTTATGCATTCATCATAAAGTACAACATTATGTACTGGCATCAAGTTCGGTGCCCAGTTTGAGGTCTGTGAAAGACCCTCTCGGCCGAGCACCTTCTTGGAAAGTGGGCTGCGAGACTTGTCGCTGGGCAAAGTGCTGTATGGGTGCACGATCACACAGTTGACGGTCTTTTTTGTCACAAGGTCGAGTGACGGTGAACCCTGCCCTGAAGGCTCAAGTCGTCGTTAAGTACGTCGCCCACCCACAGCATTACGCAGAGGATCGAGTGGTGCAAGGACTCGTCAGAGAGCGAGTGAGGACTGGGCGACGAGGGGGAATTCCTGCGCTTGGACTGCCTTGGGATTTAGGCTTGAGGGTCTGGACGTCGAGGCGGGAATATGAGCTGAGGTTTCGACCGGCGACAGACCACGAGAAGAGATTCGGGCTGGGACGAACATCCCTACGAGCTCGATGAGCCAGGCGTTAGTGGCGCGATTGAATGAGTAGGATGCGTCTTTACAAGCTCCAAGGACGCGCATTGAGATCATTGGTAGTAGATACTACATTGTTGACGATATCGTGATTCGTCAACGACGCGATAGTAAGCCATCATCAGGATACAAGGCAAACATAAGTAGACATCCGAAGGATACGATGTCCGCAATGACGGTATCGCTGGTCCCGGCTCGTCGCCTCTACCTGGGTCTGACCTCGGTCATCTCCACCCTGCCTTCGGTAAAGATTTGCTTGTAGCGTGGATGGGTGCTCAGATACTGCCAGTGGTGTCAGCTTCCGCCATTCCTTCCAGCGAGAGCCTAGTACCTTATAGAGCCTCGCGTCGAACCTTTCGAGGAGACTGTCTATGATTCAGCTTGACTGCACCTGCAAAGGAAGATCTAAAGCTCACTCTGGCCTGTATGAAAGGCAAACAAAGATGGTCGATACCCCTCCTTCCTACAACGAATGAGCGAGGGACGCTTGGGCAGGGATGAAGGGACCGTAGACATACCAGTGCAGACGTGAGCGTCAGATTGACGTTGAGGGTGATGATAAAGGCGTAGATTACCAGTGGTCTGAATGTCGGGTCAGATCTTGTTCGCATCGCCGAGCCGGAACTCACATTTCGTATTTGTCCTTGTACAGCGTCTTTCCGATGATTACTGTTGGGATTCTCGTCAGTCCAACATGCGATTGGGAGATCAGACACGAACGATGCGAGAAGAGGTAGGTTGCCGCAGCGCACAAGATGGCACTTGCAATGCAGCCCATGTGCAATGCTGTCAAGGTATCAATAACAAGCATAACCACGTGTAAGGCTTACCGGAGCCGACTAGACTATCATTCAAGAGCGCAGACAGCCCTTGATTACGAGTTTCATTCGACGACGTTCGGGAACACGGTAGGAACTCACCTTTGTTCTGCCTCAGGTCTGAATTATTCGTCCTGTGAGCGGACAGGTGCTTGATCTCTCGTGCTGCTGCAAACTATTTTGCCTGGCGTCAGCGAAGCTGCTGGTTGGCTACTTAGGGGAAACTTGCATAGCTTTGTGAGAACTGGTTTTCGCCGCCCGCTCCTACGGCTGACGGACGTATGAGATAGATTCACAGGTTCTGAGACTGTAGGGCGTACCGATGATGATACTATAAGAGCGATGACGTCAGATTCCCCATCGGACTCAATGAAACTAGTCACGTACCAAACATCTGTGATAGCCATCGATTAGCACTTGCATCATCGCGAGCGATGACAAGCTCACATTTATTGAACATGTGGAGAAGCCAGTTCATGATTGCTATCGGGAAGAAGCACTGATACCGCGTCAGCATTTCGCACCTTTCCACGGGGAGGGACGCACAACCCAGCCCATCACATAACCGATCCCGCAGCAAGTACCTAGACCAGTCATCAGCTCGACAGATCGAGCAGGAAGGTTGCCTACACCATCTGCCCGTCAGAAGGCTAACCACAAAATTGAGCGTTTCGATGAAACCGACAATCATGCTGCCAAGCGACACGGACCCAAGGGATTTGTGAAATGCCTGCTTGAAAGCCGGTCTGGCGGTGCTGGTGCCATTCCCTACGAAATACTTCTGGCTGAAGGGTCCGCCTGAGATAGTGCACAGCACAATGTTGCTCACCAACTGAGTTGGAATCAGCCTTGCAGCGCGACACGATAATTTTGGTCACGATCGCTTACACTGCTCAACCAGAGATGCACGAAGATCGCAAAAAGGCAGATGAGGAAGGTGTAAGTCCATGAGCAGGATCTTGCAGTGCATCCTGTGAATGTATCAGTGAGATCTCACATCGAGGTGGTTGAAGCACCTTTGTGGTCTGGCTCCCATTTGAGGAAGATGTAGATGATCACGAAGACGTTCGCGATGGATAGGACCACCTGGATGCACGTGCCTGAAGGCTGTTTAGTCCCGCCTCGCTTCGCATGGCATACCTATGATGACCACCCCATAGACTGAGCTGTGATCAGAAGCCACCTTTGACGCTGAAAGCATCAGTTCTCCAGCCAGCTCGTACCGTCCCCAGCCCACAATTAGCCAGATCACGTAGAGCATGAAGAATAAGAGGCAAAGCGCCGCAGTCGGCCACTCTGTCATGACATCAGCTGATCAATGCCGTCCACAAGACGCGCCACGAACGATGTGCGTAAACGGCCACTCGGCGAGAGTCAGTATTTGGAGACTAGACCTCGAGCTGGGACAGAGCTCACAGCCTCCTACAGCAGCGCTTGATGTGAGCCATAATACAGGTGAGATATAGAGAAGGACGACAGGTGCGAGTTTCACGAACTGATCTACTGGTCAGCAGTCTTGATTTTCCGGGTAAGTCACTCACAAGCAGCAATAGAGCACTGAAGAAGGCCGCGAGACAAGAAGCACACACGAAAATCCAGATATCTTGCCTACAAAACCCAACTCAGCGGGTGAAGATCCAATCGAGCCAGAGGTCACAAACTTGGAGAGATCAGTCGACGATGTATCCCTCGAGCCAACTTTGGTATTGAGGTCTGTGCCCGTGAAGGTGGTCTCATCGCCGTTATCGTGCTTCTCCGCATACCAGACATAACCGCCTAAGACGGTGTAGCCTATGACGAAGACGACGAAGACGAAGAGTGCCCATCGGTCATTCCGATTCCACGCTTGCCACCCGGTGCCTCCGGGTTTCTTATCTTGCGGAATCATTTCGCAACTCTCCCTCATGGTGGAGGATGACAATGACGACCAGGTTGAAATCGATTTATCGTAAGTGCAGAGAATATGGGCGATCGTCATTGGTGCCAATGGAATTTTGGGCTTTGGAACGGCATTCGACAACGGTCCTTTGAAAAAAATCCGAAACAAGCATCTGCTACGCGTCAGAGAAAGCATAAGCGACAAAGCTCAGCATGTTTGGGGGTCATTTGAAAAACGCAAGGGCTTGGTGAAGGCAGATTGCGAAAGAGTAGGAGAGCGAGGTTCAGGCGTCTGATCCGCGTTGGCCTAAGGATATGTGCTGGTGTTTGATCTCAGGAGTAAACCTCAAAGGCTCGACATGTACTTGATGAACCAAAGACATTTGGTTAGCAATTGAACCTGAATATCCACCTTGATCATGGTAGTCGATGCTGTCTAGAACATTGTAGGAATGTAATTTCTCTGACGCGTTAGGTCCGACGCGCCGAGATCCGAACTGCGTCAAATTCCATCAATTTCCCCTGTACATCGTCATCATCCTTTCACCTTCGTAGAGCACCTCGACTGCTCTCGAGGGCATGCTCCGGCCCCCCGATGCAAGTTCCGCCAACTCCGTTGCATCGGAACACCTTTCATGTCCCCACTCGAAGACCTCGAAGCTTGACCTCTTTGAGCACGTCCCCTCGGTCCATTCCGCTCTCTCGGCTCTTGGTGGCGGCACTAGCGGTCGCTGTGGGGGAGACATGGGTACTCGATGATGTTAGTGATCAGAGCGGAGGTGTTGGATGGTTGGTGCTAGCTTTCTGGGTTGCCCGGGTCGAGCAGGAGGTCAGAGGGAGATGGAAGAAGAGGGGCAAGGGGAAGGCGAACAGCTCACAAGGAGAACAAGCATTCATCGTACGTCGGCACTCGTTGGGGCTGATATGGGGCAGAGCTGACAACGAAATGGTAGCGGCAGCTTGGTCTTGCGCTCGTGTTAGCCGTACAGTCGATTTCCTTCGTACATGGAATACAGCTGGTCGGACCTTTGAGGTGAGCTGCGAGCTTCCTTTTCGATCCTGTCGAATGTTATGCTGATGGTGGCCAGGTCTCTCGTGCTCCTCTTTGCAGGAAGCATGTTCGCATCGGTCTCGCTCGCAAATCGCACAGCGGTGCGTCATATAACTCAATACTCAGCTACCTGAGGAAATCACTGATTGTGCTTCTCTAGCTGCTATCTCTGACCCCTATCCTATTATCCGTCCTGGTCATTCTGGCCGCCCCGGTCCGATCCTCAGGGTGTAGGTTCGCGGCTTGCATTCCAGATCCCGAAGGCCTGATCAAGCTTCCAGTGTTGTCAAGCCCATCCCTCGCGCTCCTCGTCTTCTCGACTTTCATCGCCGAGAGCTCATTCACGTCCACGACGAATGCGCCTTCCCGGACGACGGAGCATGAACGAAGCGAAGCGTCGAGGCCGCCCCCAGCGATCATGCCACCTGTGATCGCGGGTCTTCTCATTCTGATGCTCTGGATCATGGTGGGTGCTGTCAAGCATGCCCAAATTGCGATATGACTGACGCCAACTACAGCGTTGGCTACCTCAGCCCTTCCCATCACTCGCCATCTCGAAATCTCGCCTTGTTAGTTCCCTCTTCACGGCTCTCCTCGCTCGCTACCTCCCTCTTTCCTCGCCAAGCACCAGAACCTCTGCCGTCGCACAGTTTCGAGCGCCTCGCGACACGCTCATCATCTTACTATCCATCTTGGTACTACAATTCTTCGCCCTTCCGCCGGCTCCTACACGACTCGACCTACTGCTCCTTCCGCTAGCCTCGGCAAGCATCATCTTCAATCCACCCGCGCCAATTATGCAAAAAGCTACGGAGACCGCGACTCCAGTATGTCACCTTGACCCACGGTAAACACGCCCCTAATCCTCCGCGCAGTGGTCCTTTCCTCGGACGGCGATTTCGAAGCCTTCTCGGTCTCTTATGAGCATCATTCCTCCTACGTGGCGACCACATCTACAGACTATCCTCCATACTCCTACCTCGAAGCGTATCTTCTATTTCTTGCTCCTGAACCTAGCCTATATGGGCGTGCAAATGGGATATGGGGTCTTGACCAATTCCTTGGGTCTCATCTCAGACGGTAAGATGTCTCTTTTCATGCATTGTATGCCCGCTGATCCATTCAGCCATCCATATGCTCTTCGATTGCCTTGGATTGGCGGTAGGCCTCTGGGCATCTGTGGCAGCTACTTGGAAGCCGGACGGGCGATACACGCTTGGCTATTCACGCGTAGAGACGCTCAGCGGCTTCGCAAATGGTGAGTGCGCCGCCTTTCTCATCCCTCTAAAGCTGAATACCGGTCAGGCTGCTTTCTCATCCTCATCTCTATATTCATCATATTCGAAGCCATCCAAAGAGTGTATGCCGCAGAAGCAGTCTGAGGAGGCCTCGCTGACTAGAGAACAGTGTGGACCCTCCCGAGATGGAGACAAACCAGCTGCTTCTCGTTTCCTCCATCGGACTAGCTATAAATCTTTGGGGCATGTACGCGACCGGCGGTCACCAACATCATCGACACAGCCATGGTCCTTCTCATACTGTGGAGGTGAATGAGAAGAAGGTGAGCTGCGCAGTTTGTCGAAGATTGCATCTAAGCGTCACTTCAGGTTGACCATCGGCACACCAACGGGGACAGTAAACATCGTAAGGACTCATATGGAGTGAGGATTTGCGCAAATCGTGAGGTTTCGCTCATTCTCCGCTTAGACATCCAAGGACTTCTCCACGCCACCGAGGATCGGACAGACTCGGCGAAGAAGCTCCGGTCATAATCATATTATGATCTCTCGATCGCACTCCCATGACCAACCTGATTCCAATCACGATTACCCCGATCACTCAACTCATGCCCACTCCGATCACGACGAACACTCATGTACTCATTCAGCTCACGAACACGAGGTAAGTCGGCGGACTTCTCATTTGCCTTGGCGGCTGATCTTTGCTCCAGCAGGACCACACCGAGCAACGCCACCACAATGATGTACACGACCACGATACCCACGACCACCACGATACACATGACCATGCTCACGACCATGCACACAGTCACAATATGCGAGGCGTCTTCCTGCACGTCCTCGCTGTATGGAAGACCCGATCCATTGATGGCCCAGCTGATGTTCATTGCTTAGGACACTCTCGGCAGTGTCGGCGTGATCGTATCGACCATCCTCATCCGCTTCACCGGCTGGACAGGATTCGATCCTCTGGCGTCCCTCTTCATCGCTGCCCTGATCTTGGCGAGTGTCATCCCGCTTGTCATCGATGCCGGCCGCATGTTATGCCTCGACGTTGGCGCCGGGACTGAGGCGGACATAAGAGCTGCCCTTGCAGATGTGAGCCCCCTTTTGGTGTAATGATCTGGGCTGATCGCAAGACTAGCTGTCGAACGTGGATGGATTGAGCAATTACGGTTCTCCTCGGTTCTGGCCACGGTGCGAGGGAGAGCTGGTCGGGTCGATCCACATACAACTAGCGCCTTCTCCATCCTCCTTCGACCCTTCGAGATCGCGGACCCCGGCGCCGCGAGGCTATGGCCACGGTCAGACGATTTACGCAAACGCAGACAGGGTGGTGGCGAGAGTGGAAAAGTTGCTTCGAGCAAGGATACGGGGGTTGACGGAACTGGTGGTACAGATCGAAGGGAGCGAGGAGAAGGGGTATTGTTCGTGTATGACTAGTGGATAGTTTGCATCGCATGACATTTACATATCTCAGTCCTTCGGCATCCCGATGGCTCTGGACTGCATAATGTACTTCTAGCGTGCTACAAGATCATATGAACTCAGCATGTTTCTCATTGAAGGATTGTTTTCCGAGAACGATATGTGCTCTTGTGCAACATCAGCCAAGTGACAGAGGTCTTCTCACCGCGACCTTTTGACGCCTTGGGCCCCGTTATGGTACCTCTTCTCGAGGCCAAAGGTCACCCTCCCCAGTCGTTGGTATGGCCCGCGGCCTCTGGCTGCATTGAAATTGGCTCGCGGCCTCTTGAAGTTTTGACTTCGCCCCGCAACTCGGGTTTCGGGGTTTCGCGGGTGCTTCACAGCTCACGGACGTCAAGTCGGCAACTCAAGCGCTTCGCATCGATCAAAGACACTTGGCTCCGCATTTCAGATTCGGGGTTCCACGGAGTCGGTCTCGAGCCCGCGGTCGGTCCGACTCGGAACCCGTCTTCTTTCGAGGACTGAAAGGGTAGTTGTCCTACTCTGTTTGCGGGACGATAGACACTACCGGATTTGCGAGTATACGTGGATTGATTCGGGTATCTGGACTTCTAAGTATGGGATTGATAGGGAGATGGCGCGAGTGAAAAATTGCGTAGATAGCCACATATGTAACACGAAATGGCATTGAGAAGCCAGAGGGGTCAGTCTTGCCATGGCGGACATGCATAGTAAATGATAGGTACTCCGCTCCCAATATCCTTTTCCATCGACGTTTTCTCTTTCATCCTTGCGTTTGCCGATGGGGAAGCTCTGACATACGGTCCAGGCGGTGCTTCACTTCTTCACCGAGTTCGACTTGGGACTAGCAATTGATCGCTTCGGGAGAATCCTCGCAGTAGGCGGTCGGCTCAGCGATCCTGAAATCGCGTGAGCCCAGTAATGATAATCCCACAGTCAGATTAGCATAAGACGACCATCATTAAGTCCTGATGTCCGCGCTGGACTCCATCAGGCTACGTCTGCGGTGAAGAGGACACTTCTTAGTCCAACACTCCACGGGCATCTAGGATGCATGATCATACTTTGCTGCAATGCAATGCGATCAGAACGCGCCGATCCTTGCGCCGTTGAAAAGCTTCTCCCTCGACTTGCCGGAGAAGACGGTCTTCCAGAGCTCGGTCCTCGCCTCCGGCAGCGTGAGCAGTGTGCGAGTCTCTGCGAACCGTACGAGTCAGTATGAGCTAACTCCCTAGGTGAGAAAGACTTGCTGCTATCTCGATGTCCAACGTCCAGGAGTAGTACCGTATCCGAGGTGACCTTGATGGCGCCTAATCCCGATACACTCGGTCAGCTACAACCTGTACGGCTTTGGAGGATAGTCAACGTACCAGCCTCAAGCAGCTTGCCCACCCTGGCCGGCGTGCCGACAGCGACCGAAACCCTCGTCTTCTTCAGATAGGCCACCTGCTCGACGAGCTTAAAGTGTTTCGCGAAAAGCTAGGCGAGATGATCAGCTTCCTTCAAGCCCGGTATCTCCGTCACATGTACTCGGCTGGAAACTGACCTTGGCTACTTCGCCCTGACCTTTGACGTCCCGGACGCCGCGGACGATATCGGCACATCGCAGGCCAGAGAGGGCGAGAATGATGATCCGCGGTGTTGAGGGTCGGAGCTTCTTGGATTGTAAGGGATTCAACACTGCTTTGGTATCAGCTGGTTTCTGGACAGTCGATCCATGAGAAGGACTGACGAGATTCGATCCTTGAGACTAGGGGGGCGAAAGGGTCGGTGTTGCTGGGAGTTGGAGGGTAATCGGCGGGTGAGAGCAGTCTATCCTCTACTCAAAGGAGGACTTGTCAGCCCTCAATGTCCAACAACCAGCCCGAAGGGTTGCGCAGGTTGGTGAGAGGCTGACCTGGTATGATCAGATCATCAATTTCCAATGGACTCGCTGCGGGGAAGGTCTCGCCTATCGAGGCCAGCAGGAGCTCGGATATCTCGGATGGGGTGCAGTGTGTGGGCGGAGTGAGGGACAAGGAGGCCGCTATACCGTCTTGCTTCTGCTGCCATGTCAGACACCGTCCCATGTAAGCTCGAACAGTTGAGCGACAACAGCAGAAGCTGACCTTTGCTTTCCGTAGCTTCTCCTTCTCCTTCTTCCGTCTCTTCTTCTCCGCCTTCCGATTTGCTTCATCTTCTGACGCTTCGGTACTCGCTCTGCGCTTTCGGCTCCCCGTTCCAGGCTCTTCAGCAGAGCTGGACGCCTCGTCAACCTTCGCAGGAGGACTCCGAACGAGACCGTCCTCCTCGAATGCTCCTCCGTTGTCCACGTCTTCCAGCTTGTCGTCCTCGGCACCAGAAGAGATCAACAGGTCGTCGTCGAGGTCGTCACCGCCCGTCTTCGATGCTGCAGCAGAGACGGCTCGAGCCATGGTTTTATCGGTCAGATTATGGCTCCGTTGGATTAGATTGGATAACTTATCAACCGAAATTCGGAAATTCATTGGCATCAAAGCTCGTTTGGTCAAAACTTCATATCGCCTCATACAGGTCGCAAGCAATCCATGCTGAGGTGTCTCGTTCTCGACCGACAGCTCTTTGCATCACTTCGCCATCAATCACGTCAGCTGAACCCGGCAGGAGTGCCTCGCCTGCGCTTCATGTCGTCCCCCGCCTCTTCTTCCTTCAGCTCATCCATTCCGCCCTCAAGATCCCTAGTAGACATCGCCAAAGTTCCCTCTCATCCCAACATGCACACACTCGATCGGTCAGCATTCAACGTCAAAATTCCCATCCTATCCGCCCGAGTCAATGTTGGCAAGATCTCCGAAATGAGACGACATCCATTGTTACGAGGGTGCGTTTCGCCCCGTTTTGGAAGGAGCATGACTGACGTGAGAGTCTTTGCGGTTTGGCTTAGCCAGCTCATGGACTTGTCCAGGGCGCCTGGAATTGTGGAAGATCCGGTCGACAAAGGTATGAAATGGCTGCGATTACGGGTTGACTCGGAAGGTGAGCTGGCTGGCCCTGCCCGTTGGATGTTAGCTCATTCCAAAATCCTGTAGATCAGCTACCACTCGAGACCCGCGAGTTTTTGAGAACAGAGGCGAGAGGGTTGATGTCCGATGTGGTGGAACTTGACTATGACCAGTGGAGCGCTTGTGAGCGTTGCACGGCCTGCTAGGTTCACCTTGACTATGAGTCTCTTGCTGACCTTTGCCCGCTAGCCGAGATCCTAAACTCCATTCTCCCGCCTAGCGGAGATGATGGTTTAGCTCCCAGCTCATTCACCCAGACAGGGCACATTGGTACGTCGCTTATCTCGCAGCTCTTACCTATCATCTCCTCGGCTGATCAGGTTGACCCTTGTCAGGGCATGTGAACCTCCGCGAGGAATGGCTGCCATACAAGCACTTCATCGGCCAGGTCTTCTTGGACGTTCGTCTTCCCATGTGCTCTTCGTATTGAGCTGATCTCTTGACTGCTAGAAGAACCCTAAACTCCGGACAATCGTGAACAAGCTAGACAAGATACACGCACAATACCGGTACTTTGACATGGAGATCCTAGCGGGCGACAACGACTTTATCACCACTGCCGTACGTTCCCCTCTCATTCCCTCCCCCAACCCGTCAAGCTGATGCTATCCAGAACGAGGCGAATTGCTCCTTTACCTTCGACTTCTCGCGAGTTTACTGGAACTCCCGCCTCCATCATGAACACGAGCGACTAGTAGCCCTTCTACCTCCAGGAACAGTGGTTGCGGACGTCATGGCTGGTGTAGGACCTTTTGTGGTCCCGGCTGCCAAGCAGGGGTGCTTCGTATTAGGGAATGATCTGAATCCGGAAGGCGTCAAGTGGATGAGAGAGAATCGAATACGGAACAAGGTATGTGAACTTCGCTTGAGAGACTACGACAGACTGAGATGATCGGGTAGGTGGAAGGGACCTTGCGGGTCTCCGAGATGGATGGGAGGGAGTTCATAAGGCGGTCTCCGGAGATGGCTTGGAAGGAAACATTTCAGCCCCACACCTCAGCCGCCGAGACGAGAAGACGGGAGAAAGAGGCGCGACGGCAGCGGAAGCAGGGCCCGTTGAAATCTTCACCACTACCCTCGACCTCCACATCCAGGCCCCAACTGGTCGAGCACTACATCATGAACCTCCCCGATTCCGCTCTTGAGTTCCTCGACGCCTTCACCGGACTCTACGATCCCATGCTTTCCGACCCAGGATTCGTCAAAGCGGTAGAAGAAAGGGAAATGCCGATGGTGCATGCGTACTGCTTTACGAGGGAGATCGAGGCGGACAGAGCTCGAGTCGATATCTGCGAGGTGAGCCCTCCTCTCAACATAGCACGAACGTCCCTGATGGTCAATTTCCGCAGCGAGCAACGGGACACCTGGGACATCCCGTCACTCCCGCTATGACGGACTTCCATCTGCATCTCGTTCGATCTGTGGCGCCAAACAAGGATATGTACTGCCTGTCCTTCAGACTACCTGAGGAAGTCGCTCTTCAAGCGAGGCGGAGTCATGATGGAATGCCATAATATCAGACCACGACGAACCTGCTGACCCAGGATTCTATGATTGTGAGGCCGCTACACGTTCCTGGCTCGTTTCCACACAATTCTCATGCCCAGGAAGGGCATGCGTATCCGACGTACCAGAGCACAGTTGACGCTGGACTAATCTGTCCGGAAGATCCGGAAGCGCGTTCCACACGGGGCTGGGTTTGTTGAAAGGCGAGTAAACTACACCGCCTATCGAGCTTGCTATCAGGCCTAGTTGGCAGCTTCCCACATCATCTCGGACATTCATACATACGTCCAAAGCATTATACTACTACAACGTCTTCAAACACCTACCCAAAGGTTGGCTGAAATCCAACACCGTTTGCATCCGGCTGCGGAAGTTCAGGTACAAGGAACGAAGTAAAACGAGACTGTTCGGAGGCGTCGAGTGCTGTGCTCATTCGCGGGGCACATTCTACTCTCCATAATTATCGGTTGTATTTCTTGCACAGTTCGTAGTCCCGTCTCAACCACTCTCTCTCATCAGAACGAGGTGCATCACCGTCGGAGCTGGGTGGTCCTAGTAGCAGCACCCTTGTCTGATGATTCGACAATAACGAGAATTCCCGCCTCTCCCTCCACCATGCTTCACCTTCCGCTTCCCCTTTTCTTCAGCCTCATCCTTCCTGCCCTCACGTTCGCTCAATTGACGCCTTCGCCGGCATATTCCCCTCCATCCGCGACAGCCGGGACGACGCCCTCTACTGCCTCACCCAACACCCAATGGTCCAACATCCTCGGCAACTCCCTCTGGTTCTACGATGCCCAGCGGAGCGGAACGCTCGATGCGGGGGCTTACGGGAATCGGGTGAATTGGAGGAATGATAGTGCGCTTAATGATGGGAGTGATCGGGGGATCGATTTGACGGGGGGATGGTACGATGCCGGTGACGCACGTTTCCCTTATGTCTTCGGCATTGCCCAGCTGACCCGCGGTCATAGTATATCAAAGCTACCTTCCCTCTTGTACGTTTGCTTCAGATAGTTGCGGACGACAGCTGATGTGGACGTGCAGGGCTTCACGCTGTTTGGCTTGTCGTGGGGAGCACTTACCCATGGCCATGGGTACGATTTGGCAAGCCAGACGCCATATCTCGATGGGACATTGCGGTGGGGATTTGACTGGCTCATGAAGGTAAGCAGCTGCCCTGCCTTGATCCAATGGGGTCCAACCTGGGACCTTATGAATACGGGGAAGTCCGAGCTGAACCTGGTTTCTAGGCACATCCTGAAGACGACGTCCTCTATGTTCAGGTCGGCTCGTCTGACGTGGACAACGCCTACTGGTCAGCCATGCCTCACTTCGCCCGTATTCACGCCTTAATCTCGCTGACTCGACTCTAGGGGTGGCGACCAGAACATACCGGGTCCTCGACCGGCCTACCCCGTCAACTCCTCAGCCCCAGGAACCGATGTCCTCGCGTCCACCTCTTCCGCCTTCGCTATGGCCTCCCTCCTCTACACCCCGTCCATCTCGTACAACACCACGTCCACCTCCTCTCCACCTACATCGCCCTCTCTGTCCAACGCCACATATGCTTCGATGCTTCTCAGCCATGCTACCAGCCTGTACAAAGCGGCCAACAGTCATCAACCGTATACTCTGTTTTCGATTTCGATACCCGCTGTAGCGAGCGCTTACTCATCCTCAACGTTCGGCGACGACTTGTGTCTAGCGGCTTTAGCATTGGCGTTGGCGTCGAACCAGAGCAGATACTACGCCGATGCGTACGCTTTCTACCAGAGCTTCAGTCTTTCAGGCACCCACTCCGTGTGGAACTGGGATTCGAAAACTCCCGCGATCTATGTCCTCTTCGTGGAAGCGGCGACGGCACGACCGGGACTGGCGGAGGGTGCGGGATTGAGCGTGAACCTTACGGGATGGCAGAAGGAGACTGAAAATTACTTTGATGGGCTTGTTGCCGGGAATTTTAAGAACGCCTACCTCACCAAGGGTGGGCTTTTGATTACCCCGGAGATGATCGTTGCTGATGATGGTGGTGCGGATAGGTGGCCTGCTATTCTGGAATGGAGACTCGAATCAAGCGTCGCTCAACCCAGCGATGGCAGCGGCTATGCTTATGATCAAGTACGCGCCGATGGCTTCGAGCTCCGCAAAGGCGGAGTCGTATAATGTCAGTACTCATCGAGTTCGTCAGGACGGTGCTCATCATGCTGCCTCGCAGTCATTCGCGCAGAGCCAGCTCGACTATCTGATGGGCAACAACCCGATGAACGGTTCGTCCAGTCATTATTAGTCAATTATCCACTCGACTGACTATTTGATAGCCGTGTACCTTGTCGGCGCACACCCAAACTCGCCTCAGAATCCTCACTCCGCTCCAGCATCCGGCGGGACCGAAATCCTCCACATGCGCACTTCTCCGCAAAGCGAAGCTCACGTGCTTTACGGCGCGCTCGTCGGTGGTCCGCTCTCTGACGACAAGTTCTGGGATTGGAGGGACGATTATATCGAAACTGAGGTGGCGCTGGATTACAATGCCATGATCCCGACTCTCGCGGCCATGCAGGTGGGTCTTCCTCTCTCTTGTCTCAAAAGCCTGCTGATGTGCATGATAGTTATTGAATGGCACGAGCGACCCGTTCTACGTGACTCTACAAGCGGGTACCTACTCGATACCAAAAGGCCAGCCGTGCGACGACGCTCTACCATGTGGCAGAGGCGGTCTGTCAAAGGGAGCGATTGCAGGCATCGTCATCGGCGTCGTTCTGGGGGTGGCACTCATCGTTGGCGCGCTGGTGTGGTGGAAGAGGGAGAGGATCGCGACGTGGTGGAGGAGAGGTTATAGGCAGCCGCGGAAATAACGATATTTATGCAACGATCTAGGCAAGCATGACAGTTCTGATGACAGTATAGCTCAGCGCCAGTGGCGAGAATTTGGTTGGAGGTCTTTCCGTTGTCTGACGCTCCTTTGTGCGAAATCCTCACGGAGTCGTCAAGGAGAACTAGCTCCATTCATGCTCTTCAAGAATACACCGTTTCCCAAGTGTCAAATCCGCGAGTGAGCAGAAGCCAGGGAACCATATCCTCCGTCAGATCGTGCATCAGAGCTACCGTTACACCATGTCAATCTCGAAGCACATCAGCGTGTAAGTCCGCCTTCTCCTTCTCCGCCTCGACTCGCTCGCATGATGCACGCTGATACAGCTCAGGACTTCCCCTCCGCCCGCCTACGTCGGCGCCGAACCCCCGGCGGCCCAGCCCATGTCGGTCGAACCCGGACCGAGCAACATGATGGCCTCGACGAACACCTCGACCACCGCGATGGACCAAGCCACCCAGAGCAGGTGGGACCCTTCCCCTCCCTCGCTCCTCCCTTTCAGTTTCAAAGACAGGGGGCCCGCTTATGAGGCGTAGTGATGAAGTGGACCCGAAGCATCCCGAGCTGAGCAAGTATGAGACTTGGTACGCGGGCGACGCGAGCCACAATGGTAGGCCGGCATGGTGGAACCGCTGGTTCTGCTGTGGGTATGGGCTGGGGTGTCTCTTGTGTCCGTGTGGAAGCTGTAGTTGCCGCGTCTGAGGATCGCGATGAGGTGTAAATACCAGTCATTGATGTTGTAGCTGTACTTATATGCTTGACTTCGTGTTGTGACATGTCATGGTTGATCAGGTTGATCTTGCGTAAGTTGAGATGATCCCCAGCCGTGTAGAAGCGCATCGCCGCGCCAGAGCTTGTGACCTCGTGCGTCCCTGTCTTGGTCCCCCTCACGGTCGTGGAAAGCGACCTTGCTCCTTGAAGCCAATCTCACTCGTCGACGCCGCCTCTCAGGTCCATCGAGAGGGTCAGGTGAGGCAGTCATGGGTGGGCATGGTATGGTGAGGACGGCGGAACAAGCCAGACAGGTGTAATGCGTCACATTGAAATGGTTTCGATCCGCTGTCTCGCTGTCAGCTTGCCGCCGGAGGAGTAGAGGAGGATCCTCTGACGTCGGTTGCGGACTCGACTTGTCAGACCGGGGACGAGGATGGTGGAGCAGGTCTTGCAAATCGTCCGTTTGAGCGAGGGATCCCTATCTCGGTCAGCTTGATCAGCGCCGAGGTGAAGACGTACAGCTTGAGTTGGTTGTGCGCTGCCATCTTCTTCGTCGATCCCATCCCGCCCCAAGCTAGGCCAGACAATCTCGGCTCAGCGTTCTCCCCATTCTCCTCATCAATCGCTCGCCGCTTTCCCTTACGACCGGTCTCTGTTCCAACGGGCACTTTGAGGTCAAGTTGGCTGAAGAAGATGCTCGCTTGGTAAGAGAAGTTGATCCGGTGATACAGATCTTTCTGTGGACAGAGAGGAGGAGCTGACAGTTCGATGAGCTTGACGCGGGCCAGCTGTTTCTTATTGGACACCATGCTAGAGACCTGTGGCGACAAGCTTGATGGTGAACCGAAGTCCCGCTCAACTCCTCTCTCTCGTGCCTGGTTTGGCTGAACGCGCCAAAGTATCCAGACCGTCATGTCCTTTGATTTCCACCCATCTCTTCCTCCATTTTCGGTCTGTCTCCTACTGTTATGTTGTCCTGGCTTTCCTAGATCATGTCATCCATTCCTTGGTTGTCCGACGCCATGCCCACGAATCTTCGAATCCAGAGTGAGCAGGCTCTCCCGTTCTCCATCTTCCGCTGATTACTGCCTTCGTCCGTTGATAGCAGGAGGGAAAGATGCGCCGATAGCGTTACCTTCTGATGAAGAGCCGGCGGATCCTACTTCGGATGAGCCTAATCCGAGCCTCTTCCTCAGCGATGGCGTTTCTTCCGATACGGATCTTGGCGGAAGGGCCGAAGGGAGGACCGAGGGAAGTCAGGCGGGCTGTGAGTGATGCCTGGCGGAAATGATGGGCGAAATCGAAGACTGATCATACACTCCGACCAGCGTCACGATCGATCGTGTCGCCTGCAAAGGTGAATATACCGAAGCGGAAGAAGTCCAAGTCCCCAATCAAGCAAAGTGCCTCTCGTTCAAGTAGGTCATCCTTCGGCAGCTTGGTGATGGCTGACAGTATTCATCCTTCTCTCTGCGCTATCGCTTTTTTGTTCGATTTCATTGCACAGCTGTCAGACGCAGATCAGGTGCCAGCAACACGTTCGCCGCTAGCCAATCATATGGTATTGAACGTATGTTCTCATCCCTTTGCCAAGACGCAAGCTGATCGACAATTTAGCCCTCGACCTGTCTCGCGATTCGTCCGATGACGGAAACACTCCCCATGCTGCCATGCAGCGGTCTATGAACCGCCGCAAGTCCGGCACAGGTAGCGTCAGTCCCACGAAGCCTCGTCGACGCTCCTCAGCTGTCCAACATACGGCTGGACCCTGTCCGTCTTCGGTCGCCAACGCAGCTCGTCAATTACGTTGGCCGCTTGTCTCGCAAGTCAGCGATGAAGACGTGGCTCCGCGATCGTCTCAGGCCTTTTCGAGCTCAAAGCCCGCTCACGAATACCCTCCTGGCAGCTGGCAGAACCCTGTGGCCATCGTAACCCGGCAGAGACCTCCTCGACCGGATCCAGACGAGGCGTCCGACGAGTTGCCAAGTCAACCCGTAATCCGCCCAACATTCGCGCCGGGAACATGGGAGAACCCGGCACCAATGCAGATCAAACTGAAGAAGCGTCCTTCGAGTCCTGCGTCTCCTCGAGAAGAGCGCCATGTCCGCCCAAACAAGCGGAAAGGCAAAGGCAGGAGGATCAGGTTTCCTTCTTCTTCTGGATCGAGACAACCGATTTCAGCTTCGGCATCAGCATCAGCACCCATCCCAATCGTTAAGGCGACGAAGCCGGGACCTCGCTGGGCGGTCGCTACCGAAAGCGCCATCTCTGGTCTCTCTGGGCCAGTCGACGTACCAGCCGATGTTTCAGCAGACGTCGAAGCAGTGGCAGCTCCACTCAACTACGACTCTTCACTAACTGTCTTCGATGATATCATGCCGCTGCCTATGTCAGACATCGACATGCTTGTTTCTGAGCCAGAGATGGCGGACGATCCACTAGCCCTTACCGAAGTTGCTGACCCAATTTCGGAGGCCGAGGAGGCGGTTGAAGATGTTCGAGCCGCTGTCGCTGACGTCGACATCGACTCCCGCTCATCGGGAAGCTTTGTGACTGCGAATGAAGAGGTATCGTCCCTGTCGCGCGAAGTACCAACATTTCAGGGTCTATCCTCTATTACCGGGGGTAAATCCGCCCTTGAATACCTCCGGGCGCGTCGCGCTCAACGACTCGCGTCACAAGCCGCATCGACGCGAGCATCCAATCTACCTTGGATCGAGATAGAGACGAAGGAAGAGTCACCGGAGGAAGACCAGATGTCCGTTACCGAATGGCGGCAAGTCGTAGAGCAGTACGGCGACTCGGATTTCGAAGGAGTTCTCGATTCAGACACGGACACCCTACCATCGTCATTGCCCTCGGCACTGGACTACTCCCTATGTCGGGTCAATCCCGCAGATCAGCCTCCACCCGAGCGTCGCGGCAAAGCATTACGTGATTTCGACTGCGCTATGGTGGATGAGTGGAATCGTCTTGCTCCAACGATGACTCGCAATCCCGATCTGCATCGTGCCATCTTCGAGGCCTACATCGCGCAATCGGAGCTGGAGAGTGGCGAGATCAAGGTTTTCAACGATGTCGATGCAGAAGGAGCCCCACCAGATTTTGAATTCGAATGCTCGAATGACATGCTGTACCATCCACAAGTACCGGATCCCGAATTGGGCCTGGGCTGTGGTTGTCAAGGGCCGTGCGACCCGAGGTCGGCGATGTGCAGCTGCCTCAAGCGACAGAAACTATACTTCTACAACCTCGAGCACGACGGTTTCGCATATGACGAGTGGGTGAATGGTAGAAGTCCGTTTGGCCGACGCTGATACACGGTAGGTATGGAAAGATTCAGATAGTTGCACCTATCTGGGAATGCGGCGAGACGTGTGGATGTCCGGCGACTTGTATGAATAGAGTGGGGCCGGCAATCACGATGCTCCTTTCCGAGTGCTGATGGTGATCACAGGTCATACAGCGGGGCCGAGATCCTCGGACCAAGATCGATTTGTTCAAAACCGTGAGTCGAGCCTCAACAGAGTACGGCTGATTCAAATTTGATAGAAAAAGAAGGGCTGGGGTACGCTACGAATCGAAGCCTAACGTAGCTGCTGATCGCCACGGCAGGGGTCCGAGCTCGAGTGCCGATCGCAAAAGGCACTTTCATCGGCAGCTATTCCGGCGAGCTGATCCCGGAAGCGGAAAGTGAGGCACGGGGCATCTTGTTGGAGGAGATTGGTAGAAGGTGAGCAGGTATTGTTAAGACACGATTCAAGGTTTGACTCATTGCCTTTGGAGTTACCTCTTCGACTGCGACGGATATCAAGTCGCCAACCCGCCGCCAGGACTTGCGGCTATCGATCCGAGACTAGCGCAAATCGCCGAAGAGTCGGCTGAAAGAGCGGGGGCTGCTGCGATACTCGACGGAAATGATGACTTTAAATATTCGGCTTATAGTGGTCAGGAGCTCGTAGCCTTATGAGGAGTCGCAGAGCTGATTAAGCTTCAGTGGACGCTTTCCATCACGGCGTAAGCCCGCACCGGCGATGCACCGCAGAGACGTCCTGACTATTGATTCCAAATAATTGCTTTTATGCGATAGAACGTGAGTGGTTTCAGCTTTGCAGTCGACGGTACTGATGTTCTTTCTTCCCAGTATACCCGCTTCTTTGTGTGACAATCGTTGTAGTGCCAGATTCAAGCTGACCGCGATGTTGTTAGAATCATTCTTGCGATCCCAACCTGGACATCACGCAGGCGTATGTGAAAGTGAGTCCTCCTTGATTGATTCTTCGATCGCTGACCATGATGATGCAGGATTTTCACCCGGAGCGGCCGAAGTGAGCGACGGATGCTGCTCTGAGTCGGACTCTACTCATCTAGCCTGTAGCCTTGTGATCTTCACTCGCCGCGACATCAGGACCAACGAGGAGCTGTGTATCTCGTACAAGGGTGTTCCTGTATGGTTTCTTTCGGCTCAAGCGTGATTGAGCTGATCATAAGCGCAGGACGAAGAGGAGCAAGCACCTTCGGAGCCCGTCAAAAAGAAGCCCGCGTCCCGCAAGGGGAGGAAGAGGAAGTCCAAGACATCTGCATCGGTACATGTTCCTCACAAGAAAGCTGAGGGGAAGCAGGCGAAGAGGCAGTGCATTTGGTGAGTCGATCCATTCCCGACGCGATCCATGCTGATGTAGCGCGAAGTGGGGCGTGGAACTGTGATGGGATCATGTTTAGTTATGGCTGATCTGTCGTTGTCGAAGATATCTCCAGGAGGCTAGCAGATCCGGGGTATCTGAATGCATGATGTCCCGGGGTGCCAACGCTGCTATGACTTACTCGTCTCCTTTCGAGGTTTCTCTGTTTGAGGGCCCGGTCTTGCCAGTCCCGTCGCCGAGTGCCGTCCCTAGCGCACTTTGCAGCTCCTCCAGAAGCTCCTCTGAGATCTGTCAAACTCGCTTCAACTTCCCTAGGGATAACCACTCACCGGCTTGAGCCAAAGCTTCCTTATAGTCTGCATTGGCGGCTCCCATCTCTACCTGCAGCTCCTGGAGTCTTTTCGCCTTCCGAGCACTTCAGCATGAATGCATGCCTCATTCACGGGCGACAACACACTCACCCGTTCTCCGCTATCGTCCTTGACAGGTAACGCCGCGATCAACACCTCCACATCCTTCGCCCGTCTCACGATATCCGCTGTGAAGGTCTCAATCGCCGCTTTGACCACAGTCAATACACATAGGTAGACGACCGTGGTTGAAGAGGGAAAGCGGGGACGGAAGAGGTGCAGAACCAGAGATATTGCCGAGGGCGGGGACCAACCTTTGTAATCCCCCCTCTTCGCGGCTTGCGGGGTATGTAACGTTGCAGGAATGGCAATTGATACCTGCTCGAAGTGGGTACGCTTGGTGGTGTATTCGATGGAGGTGGAGGTGATCGTGAGTAGCTGGGTGGGGCGTCATGAGGAGCGGTCCATACCGATAAGTAGAAGGAGACGGACGTCTAAGATGGCATCTTGCAGCTTCATACACATATCAGCGCGTATTTTGGTGACAACAGCTGGAGAGATACCTGAGTGATCCTGTCCTGTTCGATAGTCAGGAGATGGGAAATGAAAAGACGAAGAACACCCACCATGTCAGTGGATAGTTCCTCGCTGAGCATCGCAGGGAATCAAGTGCATCGCATCGGTCACGGCGGAGCTGGCGGAGAGTCGAAGCGGGAGAAATAGCGCGAGGTGGAAGAGGAAGAGCGTGGAAATCACCGCGAGCTTTTTTGGAAAAGTTGGAGCAGCGGAAGCAAATCATGTCTCTGACCGTTTCACCGCTGTTTCAGCTTGGACCGTTTCGATCTCGCACAAAATCCCATCAACCTCTATCTAGGCCCGTCTCTGTGACCCTCCTTATCACGACACGTATGCCGTCCACCACGTCGACACCTTCGCGCGCCAAATCCTCCCCCCGCCAGGAACCACTGTCCCCGACCGAGAGTGACGATCGTCTCAACGCCCTCCTCTCCCCTCCGACCGGGGTGGATCGTAGCCCTAGAGACATCGCCCTTGGTCTGAAGCGGATCCGAGAACTCATTCTCACAGACGGTATGCCCGAGCTTGTTCGTACCAAATCCGGCCCTCTGGTCCTATAACTTACTTGGGTGGACTGTAGACTGGACGACCGAGATTACGGCCGAGGGTTTGGAAGCTCATGCTCAATGTGGACCAGCTGTATGCGGATGAGTATCTGAAGTACGTATCGATGGGGGATAGTGAACTCAGCACCAAGAGTACATCGGTTCCTGTCTGGACGTTGACGAGATCGAGCTGATGAGTTTGGATTGATGGTTGGACAGTCAAGAATGATACTTTCCGGACGATGGCCACGGATACACAGTTCAAGGGGAAGGTCAAGGAGGATATGCTGATCCGCCTCCTCGAGGCATTCGTCTGGAAGAACCACTGTCCGTTCTCCTCCTTCCTAAGCTTTCTTGGATAGCTAAAGTGCCTAGGGTCGGAGCGGGATGAGATGTCATTCACCTATGTCCAAGGTATGTACCGCGCGTCTTCAACATCGCAGGGTAGGCGAGACGGACTGATCATGTGGTTACGCAGGGATGAACGTCCTCTGCGCCCCGTTTCTGTATGCCATGCCGACCCAACTCGAAGCCTTCGCCTGCTTCTCGAACTTCATCGAGACGTGTTGTCCGCTATACGTCCAGCCGACGCTGATAGGTGTGCACAGAGGACTGAAGGTGGGTTCCGTATCTACCCAACTCAAGCACGAACCGAGCCACACCCCCAGCTCCTAGACCAATGCCTTGAGATCCTCGATCCCGCACTGTTCGATCATCTTCGCGAGAAGAACCTTTCTGCAGAGCTCTACGCTTTCCCATGTACGTATCCCCAAGTCCGCGTAACTCGTTCCTGTTTCGCCTGACGAGATGTATCAGCGGTATTGACGTTATGCGCCTGTACACCTCCTCTGGAAGAAGTTTTGCAGCTTTGGGAGTAAGTGCACTCTCTCACTTGCAGGATCCGCACCCAGGCTGAACCGACTCAGCTTCCTACTAGCCTTTGGCGTCCACCTCAATATCCTATGCATCATCGCTCAGCTCCACTACATGCGGGACGACTTGCTCGATTCGCCAAGGTATCCTAACTCTCGCCTTCTCGTGATGTTGGGAATGCTGACACTGCCAGCCCGATGAAGCTCCTTCGATCGTTCCCGCCACTGAACGCCAGACAAATCGTCGTGTTCAGTCTCATGAACGTCCGCAAGATTCCCGAGGAAATCTATCGCGAGCTCGTAGCGCATCCTCTCACCTTGTGACTCGTCCAGCAGAGAAGCATACCCAGCATTTAGATACCCTGTTGTACTATCGCATATCGACCCGAGCATCATGATCATTACGTTCGTCTAGTCATTATGCACAATACGGCCATGTTTTGCCCTTCGTCCACGATATACAGCAACCGAAGTGATTGATTTCGTCGGTTCTTCGTCAAGATTCGTTCATATCCTCCCGCCAAACTGCCCGCCAGCAAGCACCGGCTCCGTCCGCTTCCGCGGTGCTTCTCGATCCTGATCCGCCGTCCACAGACCGGCCACGCCAGAGTTTCCGCTCGGGCTCGGCGCCAGCTGACCTCTGATCCTTTTCCCATCCATTGTCACGGGCTGGGGGGCCGCTGTCGCTTTCCGAACCGAGGGGGAGGCACGGGCTTTGATCGGGACAGTCGACGCATTCCAAGGCGGTTTCGTCACAGGTGTCGTTCTCCCATGCTGCGCCACATCGGCTTTACCATTGGCAGCGGTGAGCGCCATCGCTGGCAGGAGACTCTTCCTCGTACGACTGGTCGGCCTCATAGTGTTATCCCCGTCGTCCGTCGACCTGAGTCGATTGGCGAACTTGGCATTTGCCGCATCACTTGCCACATACCCGCCTGAGGACCTTTCATTACCGGGATTCGGCGGAGCCGAGGACTTTGCTGGTCGAGCGCGAGGTTTCGGCTTGATCTGATCGGAGCCTTTAAACGCGAATGAGGCGACGGATAGGTGGTCGGACATGACCGTATCGGTATCGGACGTCGAAGCATCACGGGGTCCAGGAGTCGAGCGGGCTGGCGAAGGGCCGCCATCACCCTTGAGCGGTACTTTTCTAGGTTTTCGGGGAGTCTGAGGGGATGAGATCTCAGCTTTCGCTGAGTTTTCGACAGTTGGCTGAGCCAAAGTTTCAGGAGGTCGTGACCTTGCGCGGGAAACACTGAAATGTATCAGGCCAGCTCTATTCTGCGATACCGAAAGACCTACTGGTCCATGGACAGCCTAGAGATCGAATGTCATTCAGCAAGGAATTCAGCCATGACGAGATTTACTCACAATCCCTCTATGCTCCCTGTCTTCTGGTTTAAGTGCCACTCATGCACCTTGACAAGCTATATGATATGACTGAATCAGTCTTATGAGTCCGATGAGATCGTCTAACATACGCGATAGAGGTTCCTCGCCTTTATCGACTGGCCTCGTCGGCTGGTCGTCGCGTTCTTCGCTCGCCCGCTCAGCTCTGTCAAGCTGTCTGACCTTGACGCGCTGGACTTGGTATTCGACACCGGCAGGTGGGTGAGGCCGGTCCGCTCACAAAGCAATGAGACATCGGAGAAAACCCTAGTATCTAGCTCAGTCTCGATTCACTCTAGAGGGACGAGATGCGCTCACACGACCCAAAGATCGACCTGCTCCGTCTGGCCTTTCAAGATATCGCTAAGCCTTCGAAGAGTTTTCTTTTGCTTGACTCCGGTATCTCGCGGTGTTAGCCCCTCAGACTGGGGTAGCTGAGACTCGCTCATCAGGAGTCGATTTGGCTGGGGCGTCACAAGCATCTGAACGATATGTGTTCAGCTCAACGAAGGCTGCTCCCGTTCACGAGGACGAACCTTGTCCCGCTCGAGCCCCTCGATCCTTGCCAAGACGTCCCATGTCCGCTCCTTGTCCTCGCTTGAGCTTTTCTCATCCTCGATGGTCCGCACGATCTGCTCCACCTCGTCCACCATCGCCAACGTCGCTTCATACTCCTTGAGCGAGGGGTCCGTATTGAAAAGTAAGTTCTGAAACAGTAACGGGTACTTGAGGAGTCGCTGAAACGGTTTGCTGAGCGAGATGACGAGGCCAGATTCCCCTCGCTCGGCGGCAACTTCCTCAAGGGACAGTAGCAGCTTGCTCAATCGTCCGTTGTCGGTTCCGTACAGCCGCCGAGATGCCCGCTTGGAAGTCGTGGACTTGCAAGCGGATAGAGATTCGTCGACTTGGGAAAGCGCTCGCTCGAGGTGAAGAACGTATGTCGCATACTCCCGCAGGATGTATGACTATTCAGGTCAGCGCGTGCTATGGCCACTCTATACCTACATGTGCGGTAAAGACATCGGCGAGACTGCGGACGAGGGGATACTGATCGTCGTATCGCCGCCGAAGAGCTGCAGCGAGCTTGATATGGCCCTCCAGAATGCCGCCAGCCAGAACGGCGACAACAGTTTCGAGGTCTTCCGGTAAATGCACGTCTTGTGGGACCGACCGGATACTCGATGAGGTCGACCCCACGCGAGGTTGGTAGGACATCCGAGTGAAGGCTGAGAAACCACCTCCTCCCGAATGATTGGCACTACTTGATGGCGGAGGCAATGATTGGTGGGATCTGCCCCGATTGAGCGTGTTGCAACCGTTCTTGTGACTCGGACGACCGTTGGTAAGGGTGTGATACGCCTCCATCCGTGGCCCAGGCACGACGGCTGGACTAGGTCGATCATCGGAAGGGCTGGTGTTCGAGGCATAATGTGCGGCGATAGGCAAGTGATCGAAGGACTCGGTACGCGAGTTGAGGGAAGCAGGTGAGAGAGTGCGTGACAAGGTGTGCGTTGCATCGACCATATTGAGGGATGGCGATGTCGCGGAAGGGGGAAGGAGGACACGGGAGAATGTGTCGTTGAGCTTGATCAATTGTTGCACATATCTGGGATTCATCAGCCCTAACAACTCCTTTGGATCATCCATGCCTCTGATATCTTAGTCTGTCCGGACTGACCTTTCTTCGCTGCTGACGATCTCCCACAACACCTCCTGTCTAGTGCGCTCTCTCGGACCAAGATTCGCAATGAGCTCCTCATCCGCCATCTCGCCCCAGCTGTTCGGTGGGGGAAGGTAGCTCCTCGCGCTTGTCCTTTCGAGCGAAGCGTTCGATGGCGCAGGCGAAAGAATAGATGACCTGAGAGGGGAACGCTGATTCGATTGGGAGAATGAGTCGGAGCGTGTCGGGAGAGGAGGGAGGGAAGCTTTGCGTGCAGTGATGCGTAGCGACTGTCGTGAGCTGAATCGAGGACGGGTCGAAAAGGACTGTGAGGTTGATGAACGGCTCGTTGGTTGAGGTCGAGATAGCTTGGCTGGAGCAGACGGCTTCTTCGAGGGTGATGCCGAGGTGTTTCGCCTGTTGTCTGTTTTGCTGCCCCTCCCTTCGGATTGAGCCTCAATGATCGAGTCCAGCAGTGCCACCTCCTCCAACTCGGTATTTATTGAAGGGGTCGGCGCCGGACTCCGAAAGGTCACCTTTTTCCCTCCTGCTTCTCCTGCGCTGACCGTCCGCGCCCTTCCTCCTCCTGCAGAATCCCAAATCTCGACGTTGGGAGGAGATTCGCCATCTGACTGTTTTCGCGTGGACCTGGGGCGAGTGGAACCGGATGACGAAGATGATGTTTGCGAGTCGATCGGACCCAAAGGAGTGGAAGAGCGCAGAGACACCGGTGCAGATTTGACAACAGGTTGACTACTTTTGCCAGGTTTCGAAGGTGGATTGGGAGGTATGGGAAGGTTCTCCTTATCCTCGTTTGACTGTGATGCGGAAGGCGAGCGAGAAGGAGGGGGAGTGTGCGCGCCTCGCAGGCGAGAGAAGAGCGACTTCATGCTGAGCCGAGTAGACGTGACTTGAGGGCTTGAATCGAATGCATGCACGCGCTCGAATGGTGGCTGTAGTCGCGAATGACGTCGAGGGTGAGCTGGAGCTGTTATATTCGGCGGAAGGAGGTTGAACGAAACGTCCCCTCCGCGCAAGCATCACCAGTCGATCACCAGAAGCAGCGTCTTTCGGCTCGTAATCCTGTCTCGCTAGCTATTTAGGTCATCCGGAGGGCTCCCATATGTTGGCGACGTCGAGCAGCTAGTATCGAGCGGAGTCTGGGATTGGGGAAGGAAGGAAACAAGGCGGGCCTTGAGAGAAGAGCGGATCAGACCTTATCAATAGCAAGATGAAACCGTGTCATTACACGCACAGGCCTTCCTTTCGAGTTTCAGCTGGCCTTTCGCAAAGCTTCATGCCCAAGCCCCTTTCTTATTGCGAGGCAACTCCCGACTGCTCATGATTTAATAGGGGCAAAGGAGAGAGTCGTGTAGGCATGACTTGTTTGTTCGTGAGAAGGAGAGCAGGATAACAAGCTTGTCCTTCGGTGCCAAAGCATTGGCGTGTGCGCGCAGACGATGCAGCGGTATGTCCATGGCAATCAACTCGGCCGCTCCTACGTACAGATACATACGCTGCGACGATCAATCCTCTGTCCCGCTAAACGCCTGTCCAGGTCGGGCATAGGGAAAAATCAACAAATCCAGCGATGACGGCAAAGCAGACGCGTTGCATCGATGACGACGCCTCAAACTTCCACAAAGGGACGGACTTGCTTATGTTCGTTTCCGGGAACGGCCATTGGTTTTTGGCGGGATACTTCACCTTCGGGCAACGATTCGGTGAACGCTTGACCGACGTTGAGATTTATTCATCATCGTCTTGTCCGCGATTCAGCGCTCGAGTGCTTGTCCATCCGATTCGTCCAAGGAATAGCCCTTTGCCACCCGCTTTTTGACTTCCTTTCTGTCAAGACAGCATCGTTCAACCTCGGACCCCTGTAGAGCCTCAGATCCTTGCGGATCCCTCCGTGACGGTGAGCTATCCAAAGTGTGCTGCTGAGATGTATAGCTGATGGTGTTTGTAGCATTTTCCTACATATCTGATCATCGATATCCGATCATCGATATCCCACAACCCCCTGAGACGGAAACAAGGCATACCGCAGCACCCTGTGCACCGAATCACAGCTTCTCCCCTCCATCTACCCGCGCATCACGAGGGGCCGAGGGGCCCGATCATCCCCTCCTGACCCTCGCGAAGCTGCTTGGCGAGGGCTTTCATCGTAGATAACGATGCTGGCGAAGCCGTCCCGCTCGTATGCAGGAGTAGAGCATGATGCGGGAGGTCTCCGCGGTGCCGGGAGTGTCCCGTATGGGGACCGCAAGATCGAAGGTGGCTTCAAGACCTATCGTCCATGTCCGTCACCCATCGTCATCTGGCAGTTATCAGCTGACCAAGATTGTAGCGTTCGCTGAGGGCCACTTCAAGCGCCAAGTCACATACGACCCTAATCCCGGCTCATCCTTCTCCCCTCTGCCACCAGCCTTCAACCTCTCGTCTAAGGGTCGGAAGGATCAGGTACTAGCTGGTCAAAGAGCCGAGGTCGACCACATCCTCCAGCCAGGATATAAGTCGACATCGGCTGATGGTGATTCCAGTAGCATCGCTGGCCCGAGTCGACATAGCGGGACGAGGACAGCAGGCGGGCTTGCCGGGTCAAAGAAGCTCATGGCGAATGGGATACGTTCGTCCTCATCGCTCGGCAGTTTCAAGACGCCTAGCTCGTCCGGTGTGTACGTCGATTCGAGCGGGAAGGTCCACGATACCGAATTCGATCCCTTTGCTGGGGTCGCGGAGATGTCGAGGAGAAAGTCCCGTCGGAGAAGCGCTTTTGGCAATGACAAGCGAAGGGGACGTACCAGCGGCTCATCTTCAGAGGGAGGGAGTGATGGGAGCCCGGAGCGGGGCGACGGCCCGGCAAGAGAAGGCAAAGACGAGGGGGACACCAGGAAGCGGTTGGATATGGAGAGGAGGAGATTAGACGAGGTGTCCGGCCTCGCCGCGGCAAGAAGGAGGAGCTTCCTGTCCGACAGAAGCTCGGGAAGGGGCACGCCATCCATCCGGTCGACCGAGGAGTCTCACCTCGATCGAGCCGGAGGACGCTCCAAATCGTCACAGGGATATTACGTGCGGTCCCCGTTGAGCCCAACCTTTGGCGGGCAGACTTCATCATCATCCTACGCGACCAGCCGGACATTACCGACTACTGTCGGAAATGGTGATGGGCGTGACGAGGAGAGTCCAGTGACATCCACAAAGATCTCGATCGGTCCTGACAAGAAGATCACCATTACCGGTTTCGACGCGCCTCGATCCGAGACGCCTACAACCGCGCATCCCGACTCTCTCAAAATACCCGATACCGGTCCGCTGAGCACGATGTCCCGCGGGTCTTCCGACGTCTCACATCGCCCGAAGCCAGCAGAACGACCTCGGGAAGAGCTGTTCCCTGAGACCCCCGCGCAGGTGAAGAGACGCGAAGACCGCGCCCGCCGCACCGGCATGAGTCGCGGAGGCAGTCTGGGCGTCGATACTGTCATCTCCGCCGGTGGGCGCGGACGTATTCTCCCTGAGATCGAGATCGTCGAGGATGACGACCCACGTATTGTATTCCCCACCGACGGACGGTCGACCCGCGTTCAGACCGTACATGACCATGTCATTCGGGGACCGTTCTCATCAGCCCTCGAGGCGCACGGTATGAGACGAGGTAGCGGGGATCATCAGTCCTCCCGCTCACTCGTTGTCGGATCTGGGTCAAAGGCTCCTTCGACAATCATCGATGAAGGCGGGTACCTCCCGAGTCGATGGGCGACTGGAGACCGACTGTTGCGGCAAACGGAGGGTGAGAAGGAGAAATACAGGCCAAGGGAATGGGGTGGGAAGAAGGGTGAGCTCGGAGGCAGGCCAGAGGGATGGAAGTGAGTGACTATCACTCTATCTGGGATCAGGCCAATGAATATTGCTACCAGCCCGACACCCAAGGACCAGTTCAAGAGGAATTGGAAGGACATTGCGACGAACGCGCGATTCAGCATGTTCCGCGCGAAGAAGAAGCTTCTTCGCAAGGCAGATCTCTGATTGGTTACCAGTGACAAGCATAATCACCAAATCACCATGGGTATGACTAGCATATGAAGAGATGTGCTTGGTACACTTACAGAAGGCAACCTTCTTGTTCGATAAATCGCGCATGAGGCGTGGTTTAGCTCATCTGCGTTACGTAAAGCTTTGTCCCGCAGTCCGCCCCGTTGCCAAGACAGGGGGAATGATCTTCCTCTTGGCGCGGCGTGCTTGGCATTACCTTCAAACTCTTGGCACAGTTCCCGTTCTTCCCTCGGTTCTCCAACCCATTCCTCCCTCTTCAAGCATTGAGACGATCAAGAGTCTCGACTCGCGCCCGCGTTGAGTCCGGCTCTGTAATCCATTCGAACACAATACGTCGCTGTTTAATCCCTTTCCATCTTGAGAAGCGGGATTATCTGGACAGCTGGAGCCTTCCTTACTCATCGAGTCTACCCTTCCCCGCGCTTCCTCAATACCCTCTATTCTTATCGCCGCCATGACGTATCCTACCCTCCCCGATCCCGCTTATCTGCAACCCAACTCTCATCACCGACGAATCTCGAAGTCGCACTCCTCATCCGTTTCCCCATCCTCCGCCGATCCCATCACCCCTGAAATCAACACTCGTTACGCCCCCAGTCTTCGGCGCGCAAGTGTGGTGTCCGCCGATGACGACGAGATCGAATGCAGGTGGGCAACATGTGAATACCGGGCAACTTCCGCAGACGAGCTGTATGACCATCTTTGCAATATCCATGTCGGCCGGAAGAGTACCAATGATCTGTGCTTGACATGCGGATGGGAAGGGTGCGGAGTCAAGTGTGTCAAGCGGGACCATATTACCAGTCATCTGCGAGGTGAGCAACATGTATTCCGCTTCGAAGAGTGGTTGACTTTGAACTAGTTCATACGCCACTGAAACCCCACCCATGTGGAGTTTGCGGGAAGACATTCAAACGGCCACAGGATCTCAAGAAGCATGAGCGTATACATACGACAGAACACCATCAGCTGCACAAGCTTTCGAAGGCAGCTACCTCGAACGAGCCATCTTCTGCTGAGCGTCACGCCAGCGACGAAAGACGTCGGTCCGGCGGTATCAATACAGACCGCTCCCCCATCTCCGGCTCAATCTCACCCACATCTTCTTCCGGCCGCTCGAATTCGAATCCCTCATCACCTTATGACCATCTCGTCTTGCCTTTCGGAGGACCTCCTGGACATGAATCCGTTTCACCAACCCCTTCGACCCTCGCCGCCTTGCATCGCAAGGAGAAGGAGGACCTCGCGATGAAACAACAGCGAGAGATGTCGGTGCTGCAACAGATCGCATATCAGCAACAGCAGACCCAGCAGTATGCCGCGCAGATGGCGGATGGGGTCAATGCGGGTTCGAAGCGGGATCTTGATCGAGATGACACTTTCGAGGGGTTCCTCGCGGATATGAAAAAGAGGAAGGTGGCGCCGATGTACGACTCAGGTGAGTACAAGATGCGACATGTAGTCTCAGATACTGATCAATTGACTAGACATGATAAATCGACTGAACTCGCTGGTACCACCTTCCCTACCAGCTGGTTTCCCGGGTCTCCCACAGGTGCCTTTTTCCTCTGACTTTGCCGCTCCCTCGTATTCTGGCGGCTACCCCGCCTATCCCTCCCTTCCGAATCCTAATATACCAGCGCACCAGCCCTTGGCGCCCATGGCTATGCCGGAGATCCGGACCGAAGCCGACCTAGCGCTTTTCAACCAGTTTATGATCTCCCTCGGTCGAGACGCGGCGAACACCCAACACGCTCCGACAAACCTTTCCATGGTTTACGGCCATGCATTTGGCAGCCACGGAAGCGCGTCCAGCGGATCGAGTCCACCTCTGTCGGAGCAGTCACCACTCGAAGACCTGTTCAACCCAGAAGAGCTCGCGTCGTTGGGTCTGACCGGTATGCCGGGAATTCCCCCGCAGGACCTAGGTCCAGCTTCGACTCAAGACAACAGCAACTCAATGCCGTCGGCGTATGGCCTGTACCCGACCCTTGGCAACATGCACCAGAACCGAGCGAGAGGCTTCAGCGCGCCAGATCTGGAAGATGTGTCCAAACGCGCAATCGCCAGTCTTCCTCGAACCATGGCTCAATCCGTGCCTACGCCGAAGCCTCAATACCTCAGCAATATCTATGGCCTCGGTCCCACGCCCTATGCCGAGCTGCCAAGCTTCGTGAGCAATCACGAAATGGGCCACACCGCTTTGGGCCCGACCGAACATCGCTACGCATCATTCGACTCTCTCGCTCGCAGCAAGAATCACTTGCCACCCGCGACGCTCGCTCCGAAGCAGTTCTATAAAAAGACTTATCGACACGTCGCGCCTCTTGGCGCAGCGGTCAGCAGTCGGTCACGGGAGAGTGCTGAGAGGACAGAGATCGAGGAACCCGAAGAAATGGATGAGGAAGAGGGGGAGAGGACACCAAAGATCTCGGTTCGAAGTCTGCTTCTCAGCGACGAACAAGCGGATCCGACGCTCAAACTCCCTGCCATACATTCGGACCAAGAGGAAGCACCTGGTCGGACTGTATTACCTCCACTAATCGACTTGGCGCCTTCTCCGAGTACAAATTCGCCTCGACCATCATCACCCCTACGACAGCTCCCTGTGAAACGACATACGGAGGACGAGATACTGCGAGGAGTCAAGCGGCTCGAGCTGTCCGAGGATCCGAGGCCGAGAGAGGGGAAGGAGGGCATGAAGGAGATGCGGAAGAGACACACGATGATGATCAGGGCTTGGTTGGTGGCTGTCAACCTGGATTGGCGAAGGAGAACGGTGGAAAAGATTGATGAGGGCACTCAGAGAGAAAATGGGGGAGACGAGGAAGTGCGGAATGCGGGAGAGTGGGAGAAGCGGGGGATTGGGATGGAGGCGATATTTGTATCATGATGATTTGGGTTTCATTATCTACCAAATCACTTGGGTGGTTCCCTGGACGCGGCGGAATGATCCCGTTTCCGCTATCAAAGATCTTTGCCATGGACCTTCAACGCCGATCGTAAGATGGCTGAGCCCCCTCGCAAGACCTCGTATGTACTCGGGGTAATTCGCTAATCTGTAGCTGACATTAGAATCTCAGACTTCGAGATCACCTCCTAACCTCCCTCTCCGCCCTCCCCTCATCCCACAACCTCCATCTCACCCTCCTCTCCTCCTTTTCAAAGCGCACCTCCACCCTCTTCCCTCACGCCCACCATCCACCAAGATGCTTCGAGCGAGAATACCTCATCGGCCTATCATGCAACCTCGATCCCCCATCCCTACCCAGCTCATCTTCCTCATCCCCTGATCCGACAGTCCTAGTCTCTGCGCTTTCAGCATACCTATATACAATCCCCACCGCATCCCCGGCCACCTCGATCCTGTACATCTCGAAACTCGACTCTTCCGGCTACTCGCCCGTCCCGCACCCCTTCACGCGCACCCTGATAACGGCATTCATCGCCTATCATGTGAGACGGGCGACACGACCGAGTGCACGGGTGTTCGTTCAGCTCTTCGCGAGGAGTCAGGGGCAGTACCTCTTTGCGAACTCTAGCTCCGGGGGTGGGAAGCGCGTTGTGGGTGGACTGAGGCTGTGTGGGTGGTGGAAGGGGGTCTATGAGGATGTTGCGAGGCGGATACTCGGGGATGGAGTGGGAGTGAGAGATGGGAGGGGTAGAGGGGTCGAGGGAGAGGGAGAGGGAGGGGGAGGTGGGGGAGTGGGATTGAGTTACCTCCTCCCCAGGTACTCCGAGAGCGAAGCGGCTGGGATGCTGGGTGCTCCCAAACGAGCCTTACCCGACGGAGTGAGATGGTCATACGCCCCGCCCTGCTCCATACCGATACTCATGCGAACGAACTCGGAATCGTCATTGGCGACCCTCATCCCCTCTCTACCCGACGACCCGAGATCCCGCTTCCTCACCGAGCTAGTCTCAGATGCCGCACCTCCCGACCTCAGTCCCCGCAAAGCCAAGCGCGAAGTGGATGGCAAAGCCTTGAGCAAGAAAGAGAGGGAGGCAGCGGACGACGATGAGGAGAGGAGGCACGCTCATTCGGCGTTGAGTCGGGTGAGCTCCGAGGAGTTCTGGGAGAGGATGGCGTTCAGGCAGGAGTGTTCGAGTGGGGATGTCACGGGGTTCTTCGTGCTCAATGTCGACAATCCACCATCCGCGAATCTGGCACCAGAGCCGATGGGCGACCCGAAACGATGGAGTACCGACTTGTCGCCGGCGATATTGGAACGACTGCTCACGGCGCTGCTGAATGTGGATTTCGGGAATCGGGATCTAGCGGTCGAGGGATCGGCGATGTGGTTGAAGAGCGTGCATGCGATTGTGCGCGGCGAGGTGGGTGAGGAAGGGTGGAAAGGGTGCATCGGCGAATTGGAGGGGAAGGTTGGGCTGGAGGTGAAGAGCGTGGAGAAGAGGAAGGAGGAGGTTGTGACTGTGCTACAACCTAGGAAGAAGAAGAAAGCATAATCCCATCCTGTCGAGATCAGCAAGAGGGTGTGTAGCTTAGTGATAGTCATGCATTATTTTGTACTAGGTCTGTTGAGGTGGCCGACTTGGAGCTACAAACGAGCCTGCCACCATACACAGATTCCGAGGGGTGTAGTGCGCTTTGACGATCGGTGTCCGCTTAGTGTAGAATGTGGCCATCAGGTCCGAGCTTTTCCACATCAGCATGGGTATGGCAGGACTTAAGCCACCCACGTCTGATCAGCATCCCAGCTTGACTCGCCAGGACCCATCGGCAACTCCCCGTGTTCGGTTCCAACAGCATCAATCCCATTCCCCGTCGTCCGCCTCATCCCGTCCATCCCGTCTGCCGAGACCCGTTCTCCACCTGCCGACTTGACGTCCCAACATCGCACGGTGCAATCGAGACCGCCAGACACGAGAAGGGAGGACTCGGCGCTAAAAGAGAGGGTCTGGATTCGCGCTTTGTGTCCTGTCATCGTCTTCAGCGGCCGGGATGAGCCAAGGTCCCACAGCCAGATACTGCAATCGAGACCTATGACGAGTCAGCATGTATGCCAGAATGTAGATAACGATCGCATACCTGCACTAGCCAGAAATCGGCCATCGGGACTGATGGCCATGGTGGTCACTGCATCCGAGTGGCCCAGGAAAAGCCGAATACATGCCCCTCGCTGTACGTCCCAGAGCCGGCATGAATTATCGCTCGATCCAGTAGCGAGGTACAATGAGTTCGGGTGGAATCGCACACACTATCGCTTCGTCGGACACATCTCACGGCGACATCCTATCTGACTCACATTGACGTCCGACAAATGTCCGGTGTACATCCGTAAGGGTGTCACCCTATCCGAGCTCCACAGCCTGGCTGTCCGATCCCGACTCGCCGTGGCGAAATACACTCCCAGCGGACCCCACTCAACATCCCACACTGCATCCCGGTTGTGCCCTCGGTAGACAACGAGGTTGGAGTAGGTATCAAGCGACCACAGGCGGACAGTGCCGTCTTGAGACGAGGAAAGGAGGCCTTGAGGTGGTGAGGCGGAACCGTATATTGGGTCGAAGGAGAGGGAGTAGACAGGTCCGGAGTGTCCGATGAGCTTGCGAATAGCGAGACCCTCATCTTCCACAACCGACCCGTCGAGGGGGTCTGCGCCATTCAGCTGCGGACCTGATGCGGAAGAAAAGACATGCCGACAGATTTAGCCTTCAGCTTCTCGCCTTTCAAGCTCCATAATCGAATGCAGCTTTCTGCCGAGCCAGCTGCCATAAGCGAGGAATCCTGCGAAAACTCCACGGATGAAACACTGACAGATAAATCAGCATTGACATCTAGTGAAAACTAAGGGCTCACCCCTCTCCACCGTCGAGGACAGTAAAAGCCACAACGCTAGGCAGTATAGACGAGCTCAGTCCTGCCATCGACTCCTCCACACCCGGCCCAAGCCGTATCATTTTCCGCTTATCCCTCACCGCCTCTACCTCCCGCTTGACATCCGCGATCCGGAACACAGCCGGTGCTGGAGGATTTGTCTCCGACTCGTCCGGACTGACTAGGTCTGGATCTCGATCCTCAAAAGCTTCGAGCTTGATCTCCGCAGGTTCGGGAGTCATGTCTACATCATGTCCGTTCGGCATCGTGGCTGCTGACTTTTGAGGGGAAGCATCCCCATTGACACCACCGGAATCCTCGTCGCGAAGGGTACGGATGACTTGCTCGCGAAGTTTCTCGGTGATAGGTGCGGCACCGAGCTTGAGAGTAGTCGAGGAGTTGAAGGTGTCTATCGAGGAGGATGAGGGAATGAGAGAGGATATGAGGCCGCTGGACGAGACAATGGCGATCTTGTCCAACGGCATAGTGGAGTTGGATACTGAGCATGTTAGGCGGTACCTGATATTGTGATACGAGGAAACAACATACCGGTGAGGGTCAGACGACTTGTGATGATAGCTTTGACCGCCTCCTTCGCGCGTCCAGCGGAACTATGGAGACCGGATTCCCATTCATCGTCGAGTCCTGCGCCGGATAACCATTGCAGGAGCAGATCGTGAGGATTGCGTGACATGGGTATTGCGTACCTTTCCGAGCTACGCGGCAAATCAGCTGCAAGCTTGGGACAAAGGATTTTGGCTCTACAGAAGTCGTTGACAATACGGATGGATGGTCGCATGCTGTCTGTCCGAGATAGCTGCGAGGGTCGAGATCTCTTGAGGATGTTGAGTTTCATGGTGTCCTTTATCCCTTTCGAAGAATTGCCGAGCTAAGGGGAAATACCGTCAGTGGGCTGGGGAACCACAATTCTGCACGCTTGCCTGCTTTTGTGAAGCCGAAATCCAATAAGTCGAGGAAGGTGTGGGCGAATAGGGGAAAGGATAGCGCATCAAGCTCAGCCTACGCGAGTCAGCTTCGCCTCGTACTGTCATGCCAATTTGACCTTCCACAAATCTAGACCTCCGTCCACCCATCTCCGGTATTTTCGATACCCCTCTATCCGGTCCGAAGGATCGAGCAGGGAAACTCCACCAACACCAGGCCTGACGTCTCCATCCCCGTCCACCTGCGTCCCAACCTTCTTCTGGAGCTGATCGATGATATACCTCGCCTGCGCCTCGAACTCTGGCGTCAATCTCTCGGACATGGTCGATGCCGAAACACTTTGAGCTTGCGGGATGTTGCGCTTCAACGTTGACTCGATAGCCACAGGTCCAGGAGCACGAAAGATTGCTTCTCGACCTCCAGCTTGTCCGGAGCCTCGTCGTGTGACCATTGGCTCATCCTCGCCATCTGCGTCCCTATCTTCGTCTGCGGTACCCACTTGATCCGCTATACCGGCCTGGAACATCGCAAGGGCTTTGTCGAAGCCGTGTTGCTGAAGGTACTCCATGACGAATTGACGGAGAAGGTTAGCGTCGGTTCGAGAGGTATGATTACTCGGCCCAGCGACGGGCGCAGGTGATTGAGACATGACAAATCAATCGGAAATGCTACGCCTTTACCTGCCGACGCGGGCCTTGGATGGAACCAACAAGAGGATGGAAGAAGCGATAGGTGAGGAGATTACCAAAGAGGATGCCTTCTGGGAACGGACTGGACCGGTTGCCACGTGGATCTTCTACTGGCGCGACTGCTATAAGTTATCTTTTCCGCCGCTCGCTTCCTCGTTTCTCTTTTTTGTCTGTCATCAACATTCATCTCGCATCATTCAGCAGTCTATGACGTTCTTGATAGGAGGCATCCGCCTTCAGGTCCTCGTGTGAAGGACGGAAAACTTTGCCCATCATGCCGATCGACAATGCCTGGTCCCGATCTTTCGCCTCACCCTCTCCGTCATCCTCCGACGAGGATGATTCTGACACCGGCAGCAGACCAGCCAAGCCCATCACATCCATTTCCCGAGATGCTCAACTCGCTCGCGATCTCGACATCAGCTCTCGCGATGACCGTGCCGTCTTCAAGGAGACACCATTCACTATGGCGAAAATGAAAGCAGGGAAGAAGGATACCCGAGCAGGGAAGGGCGACGCTGACCTGTCCAAAGGGAGGGGAAACGTCCTGCCAGCTACAGCGGATGGGAGTATTCCTTTGCCAGCAGAGAAGCCAGAGAAGGGTAAAAGGGGGAATGGTGGACAGGCGGCGGAGCAGGAGAGAGCTGCGCCCTCCAGGCCAGCACACTGGAACACTGGGTGGTACAACCATCAAAACAAGCCGATCCTAATAGAGCCTGCTCCGAAACGATCGCTCATCGACGAAGTTGACAAACCTAGCCAGACAGGACCTTCCAAGGGAAAGGGAAAGAAAGCGCAGAAGAAGGCTCCCGCGAAGGGGCGGAAAGGCGCTAAAGGAGATGAGGGCGATAGACCGGTTTTCAGACGAATCCGTAAGATGTCCTGGATTGCACTCCTCGTATTATGAGAACAAGATATAGCTGATAAAGTCTCGTCAGCGGCCAATGCCTCCCCTACCGCCCAGTTTCCTATCGTTCAAGGCATCGAGAAACAGAAATCTCTCCCACTTAAGTCCAAGAAAGCCAACAAGAAGAAGATGACGACTAGAGCTCTCAGCATCACCCCTGATTCGGCGGACCAGCCTATCCCTGACCTTGACATCGATGCTCTGGTGGGCGGAGCTGGGAGCGGCACGGAGAAGCTAGCACCGAAGGAGGTGGATTCGAGCAACCAGAATCTTGAGAAGGTCTCGGCGATTTCTGAAGATTCAGGCGAGATTGAAAGATCGCGGCCGCGCAACAAATTGTTGACGCAGGGGCGCATCACCATCACGAAGCCTGCCAAATTGTCTCGACATTTCTCCCCCCCTGCAATGACCTCTATCTTCCATCACACAGACAGCAAAGTCGCTCCTCCCGCTGTGGAAGCCTCTTCCCAGTTACCGTCTCTTCACCGGTCCGGTCCGACAGCGGAAACCGATAACATCGATACACCTTTGAGATCCGGGCGCGCTCATAGCGGTCCCTCCACCATAACTTACGTCTCTGCCTACGATTCACAGCCTGATCCTGCCATGGCTCCATCGTCCTCAAGCAGATTGCCTTACAGCTCTCCTCTACTAACCAAGGACAAACGTACTCCTCAGCCATTAGAAGTACAGTCCAACCACCTTTTCGGACCCCGGGCGACGAACGCCAACATTGTCGACCGGTTGGAAACCCTAGCGTGGCATGAGACTCCGAGAATCTCCCCGGAAGGATTCGAGGAGGAGAGCCGCAAGCGACAAGAGATAACGTCTCTTCACGGAGAGAAGATTCTGGAGAGACTGACCCAACCTCCGAAAAGTAAGCCGGATGATTCTCTCTGTTTGCGTTTGAGCTTATGTTCTCGGCAGAAACTTCGCGCCAGAACGTCTCAAGCCAGCGCACCACGCTACCCGGCTCTGCGACGATACCCACGATGTCTGGCGACCCACCAAACAAACGTGCACGTAGCCCTGAAGAGCTCGACTACCTCAGGAAGCAGAACAGACACGAAAACGCTCAGAGGCATCCGGACAATGATCTCTACAATCATCCAGCTATGCGCTCACCATCGCCAGGATGGTCGACCCTTCCGACGAAGCGACCTCGGCCAGAGATTTCTTCCTGGCAGCAGTCAAGCCCAAAGCTCGCGGACAGGTTCCGCATGCCTTTGACGCTGTTCACCCCGAAAGGCCCCCAGCCTCCAGGACCCCCTCCAGTCCCGAGGTTCACCAAGACAACCACTTTATTCACACCCAGTCGTCCTGTACAGCAAGCTCCCGATTGCAATAATAAGCCGATGTACGACGTCTACACCGGCAAGGGATCTAAATACGGTCCACTTGTCGGTGCGCGCCAACACGATGAATCGCAAGTCACCCGGAACGCTTTTGCCGGCGACTTCGACGACGGACCCGCTGATGAATACGGTAATCTCACTCGAGCAGCACAAGCTCATCGAGCCTCGTATCAAGTACCGCAAGAACAAGAACCTGAAGACGACTGGACTCAAGCCTGGAAGAAGCCGTCGAATCTCGCTTCCAAGAACATCCAAAGCTCAAGCTTCGATGCGCTCAAGAACTTCAAGTTCGGGAAGGCGGCTGGTATGGGTGATGCAGGTATTAGCCGAGGGAACGGACAGGCCTCTGCGTTTTGAGATGGTACGTTGAGCAGAACGATTATATTATACTGATGGATGACTATCCGAAGGGAGTTCTCATTGTGGCAGGTCGTTCGGCATCTTCTGCGGGTCTTCTGTTATACTCAAGACTTTACATGCCTCCTATGCTGTCTATATGCACACATACTCCCAGCCGGAACTCGGGATGGTTGCTTCTTCGGTTGAGGCGGTCGACGGCAATTGCCACGAAGTAACAGACTGCTACCCTGTAAAGGCGATATCAGTAGTCCAAGTGAAACAGCTCTCAGTTTTGAGTTACTCTGTATATTAGTGCGCGAGTCCGCAAAGCCAAACGTCACCCAAAGCATCCTTCGACCATACATTGGCCCATGCGCAAGTCATCGGCCCTACGCACTGAACCCTACCACCTTTATCAGGCCATATGTTTCCAGTAGGCGCGACAAGGAACACTAGCACCAAGAGACCCATCCAAAGCAAGAATGGCCAAGTCTGAAAGCGTTGAGTACCAGTTGGGCTCGTGGTTCAGACTGTCGCGATCGATGAGGCAATAATCGTGTACATGCGGCACGCCCGAGCAGCGGTCAGTACGATTCTTTTGGCAAGATCCGAGTACCGAGGGATGCATCACAGCCAGGACCCCCGTTTTGCGTAGGATGATGCTGGACCAGAGTGACTAAGGCTACATCTGAAACCAAATCTCAAGGCAAGCAGTACAAACTCCCATCACCTAGATCGCTCCCCAACCCCAAGTCCTCCTCCCCACAAGATGTCCACATCCATCCCTATGTTTCCCGCTCATCCCGCCCCTCCCATCTACCCGCTCACCCTCCGCCCCGTGCCTAGCTGGACCCTCGCAGTCCGGTATCGTACATAGCACGCAAGGCGGGGGGAGAGCGTGGTTGTTGGCATGCATATCGGCATTCGCGATTGCCAGCTTGTACGGCTCGAGGTAGTCTCTACCCTCTGGGTGGATCTCGATGAGCCCGACAGTCGGGTCGGAGGGGTCGTCCCTCTCAACCGGCTCGTCGGGAAGCGGGAATCGGAACAACCGGATATCGGTGGGCGGCTTGATTCCGGTCACTTGGGTAGACGTCCGAGATTTGCCTTTGACATTCACCTTGGACGTCGCTTGAGCCTGCTTCGTCTCCTGGGCTCGCCAATCGTCCGCTTTCCGCTTGGCTCGGGCGCGTCTGTCCGTGACATGGATGGCCCAGCCCTGCACTTTCGCGAGCCCATCTCGCCAGCCAGCATGGAACTCGTTCTCCCATTCCGACACGTTTGCCGAAGATAGGCTGTGCGCTTCACCGCCCATAGAGACGGATTTGAGCGTAGGCAAGGGTGGAAGGACGAGATATAGCTTATCTGGAGGTGGCACGGCTATTGATGGACCACTCGAAGTCGTCACGGCTGCGCGGCTGCGAATAGGTCGGTCCCGGAGTGAGAAAGTCGAATGACCCGCGGAGCGATGGCCTCGCCGAGACCGGGATATCTCGATCTGCCGCTGGTGTTCAGCCTCGGCCGCTTCTGCCTGCCGAACCGCCGCGATGGCTTCCAGATCCTCGCCGCTCCCACCATCACCGCGCTCATCACCGCTCTCGTCGCCTGTCCGATGTCTGGCTCGACTCCTCAGCCTCGCCGCCTCAGCCTGCGCAAGCCTTGTCCGATCCGCCAGCTCCCAAGCCGCAATCTGCCTCTCCCTTTCCTTCCCCCGCGCAAGTCCCGCCGAGACGCAAACCCCAGCAAGATCCTTGCACAATTCCGAGCCTTTCTCCCGCGCGGTGAAGCCGAAAAGGTTCACGCGATCTAGAACGAGATGCTCGAGCCGGGCATAGCAGCGAAGAAGCGTCGATAGCACCGAGTCTAGCCGGACATTCGTCGTGGATATGTCAAGATACCGCAATGCCGGGAATAGATTGCTTGTCCGCCCGTACGCCCCTTGTGGTCCTATAAGGACGTATGCTAGATCGCGCGAGGGCACGCGGAATCGCAAATGGGTCAGATTGGCAGCGACGGGTGATAAGCCGAATCTCGCCAAGCATTTGATATCGAAAAACACGATGGGTTGAGCGAAATGTTTCGGTTTAGAGTACTTCATATTCTCGCTGATGTAAGGGAAAGGTCCGTGGCCTGAGTATCCCCGAGGCTTGACTGTCTCAGAGGACACCGAGGAAGGTGGGGTGGAGCGATCGGATCCGCGGTCCCTGTCTGAGGTGGAAGGGTCGAGGGAGAGGTCGGCGAGTGAGCTGGATAGACTGGCGGTAGTATTGTTGGCGGCAGTGGAGTTGACGGTAGAACGCGGTGGGAGGTCTTGGACGATGCTGAAATGGGTGAAGGGCGGGATCTCGGGCCAGTGCCGGTAGAGCGATTCCACAGCTGTATCGAAGTAGGACCCTAAACCGAATCATCAGCTTCGCCCTGTCCTGTAAGATAGCTGGCCGGACCCACCTTTCAGAAACTGATAGTAAGACGCCTGCTCGACATACGGCCTGAAACGCATCTCCATCCTCGTGATCCCCAAATGAGGCTCCTCGAACATCCCCTCAAGGTGTTCCGGGGCGATGTTGGTCCCGATGTTCAGCATGAGTACGCGCACGTCCGGTAGGCATCTCATAACGCTGTGACTGTCAGTTCTCACGTATCCTTGCCAGGCCCGAACTTACTTGTTCAAGATATCTGCATCGCCTTGCCAGCATTGCTACGCACCCCTTGAGCCATTATCGTAGAGGTAATGATTGACTCACCTGCGAGAAAGTCCGAATCTCCTTAGTCAACCCCCCATCCACCTTCTTCCCCTCCTCCCTCAACTTCTTCCACATCGGCATCAACTGCTGAGCCCGATGCACGATCATGTGCCTCCACAAGTTCCGCGAGGAGATAGGATAATCAGGGAAGACCTGGATGAGGGAGAGGGCGGTGCGTTGTTGAAGACGAGGAGGGATATGGTCAAGGAGGTTATCGATGAGTTCGGGAGGTAGTCGGAATAGTAGTGGTAGGGTAGACGTTTGATCCTCGGTTGACATGCTTTGCGGTAGGGGGGAAAGAAAGGGTGAGGCCAGGAAAACAGGATCGTGGCAGATCGCTCAGTACATTCTCGCGTGATTTAACGACATGTGCAAAGCGAACATGATCGGCATCGGCGGAGACGACCCCTCTCCCTCTCCGCATCCAGCATTCCTCAGGAGATCAACAAGTGTTGCTGAGATACTTCGATACCCATCGAAATCCGGATGTCTATCCCGTTCGGAACACATGGTGGCGAACATCATCCTTCGACGCTCCATTCACTCCTCCCACTCTTTGTCCTCCTCAACTGCCTCGACAGAAGGGGTCTCGAGCTCGACTCCGTCGGACGCAGAGCGTGATTTTTCGGTGGGAGACGAGCAGAAAGTCTCGTCGAGGATGGAGGAGAAGCACTCGAGGGAGGTGCGAAGGCAGCGAGCGTTGCGCTCGGGTAGGACACAGGTGCGCTCTGCGTCGGAAGGGGGTTCGAGTGAGGTGCGATCATACTCGGGTGGCTGACCAGGTGGAATGGTAGGACTAGCGGGTCGTGTGGGTCATGGGAAGTGATAGTAGAAGTGACGGTAACAGCACAGCCCTCGCCCTCGGCTTCCCATCGTACACTTCTTTACCCGCCTCAACTGTCCATCGAAGTAGGATGCTTCCGAGGAGAAGGAGGTCGAGCGGGATGTCAAGGGCGACGGTCGGATGGGGAATTCAAACGACCGGCTCCTAGGCTAAATTCTAGATTGCGATCGATATTCTCGTTGTCGCGCTCTCGGGCGCATTACTCATGCTTCCACAATGAAAGGCGTCGCTTCTAGTCGGGCTCACTCAGTCCCACCCATATCTCGATCATATGCATCACGTCATTCCGATCGCGCCATCGCGTCCTTGATCCGTAAACAGCATTCGAGCAACTGTAGCTCCTCATCCCCTCCCTCGCAAAGTCCTTTATCACATTCGGCTATAGCGAGCGCAGCGAGTGATTTCTGGATGGCCGGAATGGTAAGTATCGGGATGAGCGCGTCGTGGATCTGATTCCGACTTGAGCTCTAGACTCGCCTTGATGGGGCAAACATACCTGCTCGAGGATCTGACCTGCTGACCACCCTTCCCGGCCAACCCTCTTCACGGCTTTCCGCACACCTTCGAACCCCTCTTTTGACAGTGACAAGTTGACGCCCTCCCCAGGCTCCACACCCATCGTCCGCAGTAGCCCATTGATCGTCTCGTCCGGAACCACTCCTGAGATCTCGTGAACTACGGTCCCATCAGCGTGCGCAGGCGCGAGATAGCACTAGAACCACTGGACATGGACGTAATCGGCGTTGGTGGATCCGTGGCCCCATGCAATCTCTGCGCGGTCTGCAAATACGTGATCGCCTTTCTCAGGTCTCCGCTCGCAAGCTCTAGGATCAGCGGGAGCACCTATACCTGGTCAGCTTCATACCGATATTATCCGAAAGATACTCACCCCATCATCTGTATTCACTCCTTCCGCCGAAGCAATCATTTCTATGCGCTTCTGGCTACTTCCACGAGCCAGCGGTCTAAAGCGGAACTTGCTGCATCGCGACGCGAGAGGCTCGATGATACTAATCGTATATCAATATGAAAGACTAAGGGGGACGTCGGACCAACCGAGTCACGTAATTGCAGACCAGACAGAACCGGGTGATGCGCGAATACGTCTCCATGATCCGCCTCAGAGCAGATTGCGCGTCCTGCGTCATGGAATCGGCTTCATCGAGGATGATTAGTTTGTATGGTGGACAAGGATAGGTCTTGCCGTCCCTACCAGCGAGCGGAGCGAGACAGGCAGTCGAATTAGCGAGACAAAGACGTACGGAAAGGCAGATCGTTAATTGCTGTCCAAGAGAACGAGACCAATGACCCACGAAGAGATCCCAACATGCCTAGGCGTCTCCCTAGCAAACGTCTTGATCTTCTCTCGCACCACCGTGATCCCTCGCTCATCAGACGCATTGAGCTCCAGCACCCTTCCGCGGAAAAGATCCGGTCTAGCTCATTCCCATCAGCGAGACCTCTGATCGAGTCGGAAACGATTCCGTACCCGAAGAGCTGTCGGGCGAGGGCAAGGATGGCACCTGTCCACATCAGCCTTATTTTGTAAGCTGGAGTGGAAGCAGAGGACTCACTGGTCTTGCCAGTCCCTGGTGGTCCGTAGAATAGCATGTGCGGCAGCTGTACTTGGATTACTTTCTGGGCCAGAGAATTCAAGAAAAGACAGACGTTTGTAGATGCGAGAGCTTTGCGCAGGACAGCGACGGTATGTTCCTGCGACGAAACATCTTCGATCGTCCGAGGTCGGCTGCAGGGGACGTCAGGACAATGTGTATGCGCTGAAACAAGAAGAGGAAGAGGAACGGACTATTTCTCGACCCATGGTTGGAGGCGGATATCTGGGTTGGAAGCAACGGAGCGGGCTGCGAAGGTCGCCATCGCGGTCTCTAGCCAGGTGACCACTATCAGGTACTCGATGGCTCGATCGGTTTCTAGAGACTCAAGGTCGGAGGATCTAGGGCGTGGGAAGGTAATTTGGTGACGCGCTTCGTTGGCGCGTTCGGAATCCGATTTAGCGAAATATTGTGCTGGACTTTTCGGAAGCCGAACGATAGGCAGAGCAAGCTGAATCAGTGCCACGATGCTGACATGATTGCTTCTCAGCTACACCGAGTTGGCTCTCCTCCCATATGACTGCTTTACGCCCTCACATCCTTGAACCTCACACGAGATGAGCCTAACAACAGATATAGAGACAAGTGGTAATACAACGCCGTCTTTCAGCCGACATTCAGCGAAGCTCGAAGGTCCCGTTGCTTCGCGCCGGGACATGCGTGAGGTAAAGCTCTTGGAAGGGTTCCTGGTTCTGTAAGAGTCTTGTCAGCTCAGCGATCTCGCCGTGACAACCTCGACTCACCAAGGAGTGAAAGTAGTACTACAATGAGGAGGGCCTCTCATCAGTATCGGTAGACAAGGTGGAGGGGAAATGTGACGTACCCCTCGGATGGTCGCCTCCCTCCTCACCTCATTGACTTCCGCCACCTTCGCTGAGCTTTCCCGCCTCCGCCTCAGACCGTCAGGTCGGGATGGACTACGCGTGTCACCAGACGTCGAGACTCGTCTGGTCACGGTCGGGCTCGTAGGTATGAGCGGCGACTTCGGTGCGATCGGGGAGGTCGGAGCGGGCGGGACGTCCACCTGAGATTGGAGACTCGGTGCGAAGTCGACCATGGCGAAATAGAACCCTTCATAACAATCAGCAAGCTGAACAGTCTGGTGATGATGGACTCACCCGCAAAGCTCGCCCCGCTAATATCCCGCACCGTATGATCCGGCACCAAGAACCTCTCCTTTATCCTCAGAAACACGAAATCTCTCTCCTTCGCCCTCGTCTCTCCCCGGTTCCGATCCGGCAACGGGTCCCGAAACAACAACTCTGGCCGAATCATATCTGCTCTAGTCGACGGTCGACGGAACTGCTCGAACCGCCCCCAGTGCCGCATGTCGTCGTGCTCGGTCGCCCCGAAGCGTGAGCCGGTGATGAAACCATTCTTTGGACCTATGATCTCGCCGGTGAAGAATGTCGTGAGGTGAGGATGGGCGTCGGTCAGGTGGGATATGGAGAGGTAGCCGGAGAGGGTCGCTTCGGGGAAGTTGACGTCCTGCGAGGTGTCAGCTGCTACCATGCATCCGACGCATCCAGTCCAGACTAGATCGCTAGCGGTGCTCAAGGTAGCTGGACTCACCAGGAACCTCACTTCCACTTCGTATGCGCTCCTTCCACTCGTCTGAGTCCCCCTAAACAGGCTACCGGGGTACAGCGCACCGCGCCCAATGCTCGGTACCCTCGCCTTCGTGACATCGAGCAAGGGATTCGGTGGGTGATCCGCTTCCTCAACCGGTCTAGGTGGCGTCGGAGTACGCACCCGCTCCTCCGGAATCGGCGGGGTCGAGATACTCGCTGTCGTCCAAGGTCGTGTGTGCTGGCTCGGCAGGGATCGTGAGAACGACCGGTGCGATGGTGAGGGTGTAGTGGGGGGTATCTCGCAAGGGTGGGTGTAGATCGGGGTAGGTGATTCCACAATCATACATTCCTCCTCCCTCTCCCTTTCCTCTCCGATTCCAGTGATCCCCAGACCCATACCGATATCTCGCCTCTCATCCCGTTGATGGATTTCCTGCGCCCTCACACATCCCCCGCACACCCGCTCGACGGGATCAGAGAGGACCACCACACCCTCATTACCCCGTGATGGGGCTGAAGAGCCGCCCGCAGCACCACAGAGAGAGCATTTGATGCTGCTCAATTGGGAGGGATGGTGGGATGGTCCAGGAGCGGGTGGAGGCGGGATGGGGGCGGATTCGGTAGGCATGGCATGGGTGAGACGCGGGAGAGATTACACCAAAGCAAGGTATCACGACTCCCTCCTCCGCTAAGCCTTTGATAATGGAGATGCTTGAAGACAAAGGTAGAAGAGTTGGCGATAGGAGAAAAGAGGTCAGGGGAAGGGGCGCAACGATCCAAAGGGTCCAAAAATCGAGTTTACGCCGCTCGCTCGGAGCGATTCCCAGATTCTAGCCTTTTCTCCAAAGCATCGAACTCGCCCGACCTTCATGTCACATATATGCACATTCAAATATCCAGACCGTTCTCTCTCTCTCGACTATGCATTCTACTCCCATTTCAACTCCTTACACGAGGGCTATGGAGCATAAAGAAACGCTCCATCACCCAATCAAAGGCTGTCGGCTGCCGATTCGGGAAAGGTGATAAAGTCAGGTCCCTAGTGAAGAATGACGTGGCGACCGGGGAACCTCGGGAATGTCGTGGGGAAGTGACTGATCTCTGCTGATTGCGACTAATCCGACTTCTTCCCGTTCGATTTTTGGCTGCCTTGCTGGTCTCTCCAATACCTTGGTAGCGGCGAGCGACTCACCATGTGTGGCATCTTTTGCTGCTATAACCGGCAAGGCGACCTCGCTTCGTTCCGTCCTCGAGCCATTGCTTTGTCCAAGCTCCAGCGACATAGAGGTCCGGATTGGTCGGGATGTTACATGTCGAAGGATACCGTGCTTGTTCACGAGCGTCTCGCTATCGTCGGTGTTGGTGAGCTGACTCAGACTCTCGCCTCGTGGACTCAGCTTATACGGGTCAGATACCGGTGCTCAGCCTCTGGTCAATGAGGATGAGACGCTCATACTCGCCGTCAATGGCGAAATCTACAACCACTTGGCACTGCGAAAAGGACTGAAGCACCCTGCGAAGTTCAAGACGCACTCCGACTGCGAGGTCATCATGTACTTGGTCAGTCATCATTCAGCAATTCAAGCTGTATCAAGCTCTCGTTTGTCGTCGTGAGCTGACTTATTGCAGTACAAGGAACATGACACCGGTCTCTGCAACATGCTCGACGGAATGTTCTCCTTCGTCCTACTCGACACCTCCACGACCCCATCCCGTATCATCGCCGCACGCGACCCTATCGGTATCACTACCCTCTACATGGGTTACAACTCCCTTGCTCCCGAAACCGTCTACTTCTCGTCCGAATTGAAGACGCTACACGAGGAATGCGATAACCTCATCTCGTTCCCTCCTGGACATTTCTATGACTCGGGGACAAAGCAGGTAGAGCGATATTTCTTCCCAACATGGTGGAATTCGGATAATGGCGAGGTCCCTCACAACCCGGTGGATTATAAGTTGTTACGAGAAACGCTCGAGACGGCCGTGAGAAAGAGGTTGATGTCGGAGGTGCCTTATGGGGTTCTGTTGAGCGGAGGATTGGATAGTAGTTTGATTGCAGCCATCGCGGCGAGAGAGTCAGATAGGATGGCAGAGCAGCAGGAGTTGTTGCGGATAGAACGGAGATCTGCCATTGCAGCGGGCCATAATCCAGGTAAGTCTCCTGCTTTGCCTTGATATGAGCTCAATGTGTTAGGTACCGATGCACCCCTTGCGTCTTGGCCTCGACTCCACTCCTTCGCCATCGGTCTTCCCGGCGCGCCGGATCTCATCGCTGCCCGGAAGGCTGCAGACTTCCTCGGTACCGTCCACCATGAATACGTCTTCACCGTGCAAGAAGGTCTCGATGCGATTCCAGAGGTCATCTTTCATCTGGAGACTTACGACGTCACAACGGTGCGGGCCAGCACACCAATGTACTTGCTGAGCAGGAAGATCAAAGCGATGGGTGTGAAGATGGTGCTGAGTGGGGAGGGGAGCGATGAGATCTTTGGAGGTAGGCTAGAAGTTCTGGGTTTTGGCAATCAGCTCATGATTTCGCCAGGGTACCTTTATTTCCATGCCGCACCCAACGCCAAAGACTTTCACGAGGAATGTGTCAATCGCGTCAAGAACCTGCACACGGCGGACTGCCTACGAGCCAACAAGTCGACCATGGCATGGGGTCTCGAAGCCCGTGTGCCTTTCCTCGATAAGGCGTTCCTGGAGGTGGCGATGAATGTGGACGCCAAGTACAAGATGTTCAGCAAGGGTTCGCATCAGGGGGTTGATGAGGATGGGCGGCCGATGATGGAGAAGGTGGGAGTCGGAGTTGAAGATGAATCAGAAGAAAGCTCATGGGCATGTCCAGTACATCTTGCGGAAAGCTTTCGATTGCGCACCTGAGGGGAAGGCTTACCTCCCGGACTCGATCCTCTGGCGGCAAAAAGAGCAGGTGAGCTAGCATGGTATCCACAGCAGCCGGCTGATGAGCTTGCGCAGTTTTCAGACGGCGTTGGCTACTCCTGGATTGATGGGTATGTCTCGCGTAGCTCAGCTTTCCGTTCAGTCTGACTTCTGCTCTAGCATCAAGGACGAAGCCGCGGCCGTCATTCCCGATGCGAAGTTCGCGGAACGCGCACAACGGTATCCCCATGACGCGCCCGACACTAAGGAGGCATACTGGATTCGTGAGCTGTTCGAGCATCACTTTCCCTCAGAAGCAGCGGCGAAGACAGCGGTCCGGTTAGCATACTTTTCCTCCATGGTACAACAGCAGACGCTGACTGTATTGCGCGAACAGGTGGATCCCGAAGCAGGAGTGGGGCGTCTCGTCAGATCCTTCGGGTCGAGCGGTTAGTATCCATACAGCAGCGTACGCAGCGAATGGTCAAGGACATTAGATCGATAGATGGGTTGCATCTTGGCATGCATCTGCACCACGGCAGATGCTTCTCTTGGGCGAGAGCTTCCTCGACAAGCCTTGGTTACTTGGAGAAGGCAAACAACGCTTCGTAGTAGAAATCAGCCCTCCGAAGAAGAACGTTTGACATGAAACGCAGGCGGTTGACCGCGAAGCGAGATGATGACGAGCACCAGTCAGCCATACCCCAAGTCTCGTCGATGCAAATACGTCAGTGGCCGACGAATGTTACGCAATCCCGGTGTTCCAAGCTGAAACGCGCTAATGGGTCTCGAAGATCTCCTCCAACATGCCATCCGTCAAGGGAAAGTAAGCTAACTCGCGGCGCCGGTTCCTTGGCGTTTCTTACCACTAGCGTTGTTTCTGAAAACGCCAAAGATCATTCAGAGGTGACTGAATACCCGAGCTGACGTAACACGGTGATAATCTATCGGAGATCCCAATGATTTGTCCGCTCGGTGGATGGGGAGCTCTGAAACAGATGCATGAGGGGTTACTGATGGACATAGCTGGATGGTGGGGAGGAGGCTGGAGACGGGATGAAACGGTGAGGGGGGATAGAGGGGTTGGAGAGGGTATTGTGCAGGTGGGAGTCGTCGAGAGAACGGTGATCGTAGGGCCCACGCCGAGTATCGCATTTTCAGAAAATAGGGTCGACCCTGAAAGACCTATCCAAATTCCCCCTTCCGGGAATCCGGGTATATTGGCTATAGGGAGACGCGGAGTTGTCTTCCAGACAATCTCTCTCAATCTCGCTGTGTTCCTGGGGGCGGGACCTGACCTTCGACTTCACCCCGCCTTAACTTGCGATTTACATTCACCTCGCATTCCTCAATCCTTAGCCTCATTGATCATTTGTTGACGCGATTGCTTGCTTCCCGCTGAGACATTGACGAGGGCTATAAGAACAGGGTGACACCCTTCGCTGCCTTGGCTTCTGGCGCGTTCTATTTCCGGGCTCCCGGCCGACGCCGAGAACACCAGTCTGATTCAAGGTATGTCCTCAATCTACTTCACTGGAACCCACTCCCTGCTACGGGAATCGGTGATCATGATGTACCTCCCGTTTCCGACCTGCCCGTTCACCGAGGGTTCCTCTACGGAGGACCGCTACCATCCCCGCGATCATTGTTTGCGTCCTTTGATATGCTGGAATCATAGCGGTCAACACCGCTTATCCCCCTACTTCCCGGCCATATCTGTCACGAAAGCTGACCCAGAGTGCCCGCGATACAGGTTCCTTCCGACTCGCCTTTCTGCCATTCCATTCGCTTCATTGCAACTTCGCCTTATCTTGATCAAGGTGCGATCTCGTGCCTGTACCTCGATGTCTCGTCTTTCCTCCGTCTACCACGGACTCGGGTCATTCCGTGACCCTCTTCACCTGCTCAGCGGGGATTTTCTGGCCAGAGGTCACACTCGTTTCGGTGACACAACCCGCCTGTACTGTGTATCAGCGTTTTGCCGCCATTTGATCTCCTTACTCATCCATCCCCTTCCTGCCTTTGGCCCGTCAGTCGAAACATATGCTGATAAAACCTCCTTTAGGACCATTCCCAGCTCTTACCGTCAGGTCAGGCCCGCCTGTAAAACACCTCCTTCCATCCTCGACATAACTCCCTATCCTGAAACCTCCTCTCAAACCGCCAGCTCATCCCCCGGTTTCGACCTCAGATTGAAAGCGTCATCGTTCGCTCGATCGTCGTCCGCGCAACTTATCAAAACACTACACCCCAGCCGAGGCCCATACCTTTACGCGGATCCATCGGCCATTCGGGAGATCAGCAGCATTTTCCAGTATCCCGTCCTGAACCAGATTAGAACCCCTGGTTGATCGACGCTTCCCGCCTCGGACTCAGATCATTTACGAGGCTTTTGATGAGCCTCACCACGTCTGCCCCTTTGAGCCATCGCCCTCCGAGTGCTCACACCCATTCCACAATGAGCGCATATCAACAGAGCGATGATCGCCCTTACGGAACATACTATTCCCGTCCACCTGGTTCGGCACATGGTCCACCCCCGCACGAAGTTTTGTCCCCTCAACGACTCCATTCAAGTCAGGGGTATGTGAAAGGAGGTAACCCTCCGGCGCATTCGCCGTACCAGACCCACGAGATAGCTCCCCCTGGATCTTCGCATGGCTATCCACCTCAACCACCTATCACACCTCTGAGTGGGCCCACCTACCCACCCCAACCTCCGGCTTCCGGCAGCTACTACGGCCTGTCGCAGACTCCCACCGATCAGCCTATCCCTTCGCCCCCACCGACTAGTAACGGCCGCCCTGAAAGCGTAAATTTCACTCCTGACGGCCTTCCGATTGTTCCTGTTGGCGTGAGCGGTGGCAAGATGTTTCGCTGCAGAGGTTACGGAGAATGTGACAAGGTATTCACGAGAAGCGAGCACCTTGCACGGCATGTTCGGTGAGGCAAAGCGCTGGGGCCACAAGCTGATATTTCTTAGGAAACACACTGGCGAGCGACCTTTCCCCTGTCACTGCGGAAAAGCATTCTCTAGGCTCGATAACCTTCGTCAGCATTCCGCGACAGTTCACGCCGACCAGAGTGGAGTGAACGAAGCGATGCTCAACTCCCTAGCACCGGTTCACGCGGCTCTCTCACAACGAGCAAATCGCGAACAACGCAAGCGAGGCGAGGTTGTCGAAGTGCCGAAGAATGCCGTTGAGCGTCCTCGACACAACGAGGGCTATCGTCTCAAAGGTTCGCCCGGTTCTCAGGTTGATGACTCGCCATACACGCCATACGGCCAAGGCGAGCAGCAATGGAATGTACCGCCTCCCCAACATGGACGACCTCGTACTGGTGGTGGCTTCGATTACCCATACCAGCCGGTAGAAGCATACTCCTCTCATCAAGCCGTGCCGCAGAGCGAGGAGGCGGGACCGAGCCGTCGTCCTGCCTCGTCCGCTGGCTACCCGAGCTACCAGCCCGTCTACCATGATCAGGTGCCTCGTCCACCCACGGCGCCAGGAACAGCATCATCCACGGAATCCATGTCTCAGCTGCCCTACCCCTACCGGCCGATGTCATCGAGCGGTCGTGAGCTCCCAGTACCCGCTCACTACGCTGAGTCCGAGCCACCGACCTCGGCGCATGGTCCACCTGCAGCCCCTATGTATCCGCCAGGCGTGCCTCAAACCGCTTGGTCTTCGCCACCCCCTCACTCCGCTTACCCTCCTCATGAGCAGAGTCATTACCCTCCGGCGGCTGAGGGATACAACTACCCGCCTCCTGAGCACGGTCAGCATTACGGCCCTCCTCCACCTGGATCTTCCGGCAGCAGCTACAACTACCCCCCTCCCACCGGCTACTACGCTCAGCAAGGGCAATACGTTTCGGCGCCGCCTACTTCAAGCAGCGGACAATACCCTCCTGGCTACAGTGCTCCTCCAGCTTCAGCAGACTCGCCCTTCTCGTACAGTGCGCCACACGACCAGTCGTACCAGTATGGACATGGGCAGTACGAGTCGCGCAAGCGTCGATCTGACGAAGCTCAAGAGGCGGCTCGCAAGCAGCCTAGACCATCTTCTGCTGTCGCTCAGCCAGCTCCCCAACACCTCGACGACGCCCTCGCTACTCCTCGTCAACAAGATGCACTCTGGCTCCCACCGGCTTCGGAGCGGCGATCCTCACTCGCCATCTCTGCGCTTCTTGGATCGCCTCAACAAGCGCCACGCTCTCGCCCGCAGACGGCTGAAGTCCCACCTCCGCACCAAGCATACGGCCAGCCAGGTGGCTACGCCTACCCTCCTCATCCGGACAGCTCTAGCAATGCGAGCATGCCGGCGACCCCAGCTACGAACGGTACCCCACGCAGGGGAAGAGATGAGGTCAGATACGAGGCTCCAGACAGTATGGAGCAGAAGGCCAAGGCTCTGCTCGGTGGTCAGGGGAGGTAGGCGGGTGGGGATGTGGAGGAAAGTATATATGTATATGGACAGTTTGAAACGCAATAGCAAAGACGTAAGGTATTGGCAGAGAAAGCGAGAAGTGGATCTGAGAGGTCGAAGGGCGAAGATGTACTAGCTAGTGTTGCATCGTACACGTCATGCAAGCTTGTATATCACCACAACCTTCCTCGTAGGAAGATGATGTTACCGATGCCGAGAGGTCGATCGTTTGCGGAGATTGAAGATGCGGAAGAACGCAGACAAAAAGTTGGTTCCTGTTCCTTCGCCGTAAGAAATGCTCTTACGACGTCAGCTGACGTACTTTCGGGGTTTGTTCCGCTCAGGTACCGCTGTTTCGGTCTCCATCGTGTGTTCTCGAGCCTCATTGAGCAAGTGGAATCAATAGGCACAGCGTTGCCGAGCGATTGAGCATATCGCTCCGATGATACCGCGGATCATTCCGTTGTGCCATCACGGGCGTGCGTACGCACGTAGAATGATGGCCTCTCTCTTCCTGATGATACTGTTCTCACCTTCTCACCGCTCAAGCTCGTAAGCTTGACTCACCAGGACTGTCATCCTTCAACGCTGGACTTTCTAAACCCGTTTGAGAGGCGCAGAGCAATACTCAATTCTGCCGCCTTATCTCCCAAACGTCTCTCACCAACGCATCCACCTCTGCGGAAACCCCTCACAATCTCATCCAAGCATTCGTCACGCCAGGGTACGGTCGACTCCAAGAGGTAGAGCTCCGAGATGGCTCAACCGCCCCGGATGCTCTATCTCTCCGCAGGGGACAGCGAGGCCCTCGTCGCCCTACCCACTACCCTCGACCTGAGTCAAAGCCCACTCCCTAACACCTCCATTTCGCTAATGACAGTACCACACCAGAAAGCGATCCAGCTCGCGACCGAGAAGTTCAGCATCCCCACCACGCACATCGTCAGGCTAAGCTGCCGGGCTTCCGAGATGCCTATCGTCGGCGGCTTCGCAGCGGGCGAGGACATCTTCCTGTAAGTGCGGCGAGGGGGGTTAGAAGGAGAAAGGCTGATGGGCGGGGGGGGCTAGCACGGACAATGATTCGTTCCATTATGCTTGTGCGGGGAAACATGTTGCGAGGCTGGACGTGCATGTGTATGAGAAGAGCGTGGGTAGTCATCGTTCTTGGCGAGTGAAAGAAAAAATGAGGATGAGGCTGATCGCGTGATGCGGATAGCCGAAGTCTGCTGGTGGAAGTGGCGGAGGAGGCGGAGGAGGCGGAGGTGGGGGTGGAGGGGGTGGCAAGAAGGAAGGTGGAGGTGGAGGTGGGGGAGGTCCGTCGTCTTCATATCGCTGAGCCGAACTCATAGCTCAATTCCAACTCGTCCAGGTGGTAAGGGTGATGTCAGCTCGGCGGAGACGAACATCCATAGCACGACGTCTGCCGGCAAGTCGAACGCATTCACCGGCACGGTCTCCGGGTGAGCACTGAAGTGGTTGTAAGGGCGAGCCGATGCGGATGGCAGTGACCTGTCCAAGGGTCCTCCGGCGGGAGGTGTGGTTTCCGATCTTCCGCTGTGAACTAGACTGATCCGAACATGCAGACTACCTTGGCACCCTGTCCATCGAGGTGATCTTCCTACACTTCACGATATCGGAAGTCTGACGGAAGGCGATAGCCAACCACTTTCAAGCAGAAATTTGTCGGCCAGCAGCTCGGTCCGAACGAAGTCCTGACCAAGTGTGCGTCTTATCCTACATATCCAACTCGAAGACCCGACACGTTCGCAGATATCGTCCACAATATGAACACAGCCCGACTGCTCTTCCGACCCCGCTCGATTCGTCCGAGGGTCGACATGCTATTCCCGGAGGAGTCGAGTGCACGTCTATCGCTATCCGCAAGCCGATACTAGTAGGCTAAAGTGGGGTACAGCTTGAGGTGTCCATGTCCGTCGTGGACTGGCAGGTGCTAACCGCGTACCCGATGACCTCGCTCGTCCCGGACGGTGCCAGGCAGAGGCTCCGGTGGTTCCTCAAGGTCAAGCCTGGGGGGACTGTTGAGGATCTGCTCACCGGTACCGAATCAAGCGGCCTGTTTGTCGAGCTCCTGTGCACCGATCCTCTTCGTCTGCCCTCCGTTTTGCTGAACGTTGCGCAGGCCGACGAGCAAGCCGAAACCCGCTACTACCAAGCCTGAGGACCCACTCGTTCCCGGTGAGCGCATGCGACGAGACCGTCAGCTCATCGAAGCTGATACTCAAATTAGCTTGGCCAGACATCAGACCTCAGAACGCTTGGTGTCTCTCCCAAAGCACGTTCGTCCCGCACATCGACCGCATCCTCTCTGTTCTCGGATTACCAGTCGAGAGTCGGACGGCGATGATCACCTCTTGGCTACCGAGTGTTACTAGGCACAAGAATATCGTGAGTGCTGATACCGAGATTCTGGGATCAGCTGAGAGTCAATCAGGCGTACAGGTATGGAGCTCTTCCCAATCTGGTAGATCGTTTATGTTTCGAAGGCTGTTGGGCCCGGATCAGATCGCTCCGGCTATCAGTCTCACCATCATCCCTCCCCCTCAAGTCCTCGTCAGAGTCTTCGTTAGTCCCGTGAACACCGGGAAAGAGAAGCCACACCGCTGATCTGGACGGAACCAGGTGCTGTTCCGCGGCGTCCCCGACTCTGAGCTCAAGCAGTGGGAGAACCGCCGTATAGTCCAGGCCGAAATGGGACTTGACTGGAGGGACGCGTGAGTGGGGGATTGGTCAATGGGCTGGCGGAGCTGACGAGTGACTGCAGGATTGGTTGGACAGAAAGTATGCAGGATGAGAGATTGTTCAGGGTGTTTGAATATGGCGCGATGTGAGTGGCCTTGTCACCTGTGTCCAAGACTGACAGGCTGTACAGGGAGGTCTTTGAGTAGCACAGCGTACTTAAGAATACGATGAAGCTTAGGCTGAATGATATTTAGTAGCTTGACTCCATGCATAGCTATATCAGCTATATTACCAAGAATTGCAACACAAGTGATACCCTCGACGACGATCTAAAACCCAAAATGCCTCCTCAGCCCCTCCTCCACATCCAACCAGTAAACTTGACTCCCCGCCCCACCCCTGCTCTTCGGCATCTCATTTACCACCCTGAACAACTCGGTCGGTCTCACCCCATACTTCTCTGACAGACCCGATATCCGAGCCCGATACTGATCCTTCACTGCCCGAATCAGTTCTTGACCAGCTAAGATCCGCTCTGTCTTCTGAGCGGGCGAGAGAGGCGGTGAGAGTGATCGACCGCGATGAGGTCGGATACCAGGATCGGGCGTAGATCGAGCGGCGGGAATGGCGGTTGACACGTAGACCTTGTCGGGGGAAGACCGGGCGCCTCTCTGTGCTGCTCTTTCAAGCGCTCGCCGACGCTTACTCGCGCTTGAAACAATCTCGTCGCGGAGGAGAGATCGATTCCGTCCTGGACTGGGCGTTTCGTACCGTGTCTGTCCTTCTCCAGCTGTGACGCCACGGAAATCAAAGTCGAGGCGAAGGGGAATGGACATTCGTGTCGTCCCGGACTGCCCAGGCGGGCGGTCAATGGCTTGTGGAGGCATTGAATGACGGGTACGAATGAGCTCGGTTGCAGGTCGGACTGGACTACGGACGTAAGGCGAGCGCTGCTGGATTTGCGGTGATCGAGCCTCTGTGTATGACCTCGATGCGACAGGCTGTTCACTCATCCTTACACGAGCACGACGCATCCCTGGCGAGCCATGAGATACCGCTGGCCGGGCGTGCGCGAAGGCTTCGAGCACAGCCTGCGTCTTCGCCCCAACCAAGCGAGGATCATGGCCATTACTGCTGATTGTATTCTGGCTCTCCTCGAGACTGGCTGAAGCCCGGTCGACCGCGGCGTCGTCGGCTTCAAGACGAGGCAGCGGCGACTGGAATGCGGGTTCGGCTTGAGATTCTGCTGCAACGCCGTTTGGCGGGAGTTTGTCGCTGAGGTCCTGAGCTCGACCTTTGCCTTTACTCCTTGCAGCCTGAATAGGTGCAGGATCGTGGTCGCTATCGGAGTCCACGAGCTTCCGCTTGCCTGTCACTGCTGCAGTCTCGAGCTCGACGATGGAGACATCCAGGCTGACTGCTTGGACGGGCGGTGCTTCCTGAGCCTGCAGTTGGATTGATAGACCTCTAGGAGGCTCTTGAAGTGCTCTGCGATATTCAGCCCAACTTCGCGGAAAAGTATAGAGACAACTCGCTGTAGAGCAACCTCAGTCAATCTCGCTCCTTCCATCTCAGCTGTAGTATGGCCATCTCGCAAAGCACTGCGCGTCTCAGCTTCCCTGCACTGGTACCCAAACCGCACTCACGGTAATGCTGCCTCCGAAGATACTGGTTCTCCCCTCGCTGCCTGGATCTGCGCCGCCTTCGCCCTCTCCTTCTCCGTCTTCAGCGTCTTATCCACGCCCTCCCGCACAAGCTTCTGGATCCGCCTAGTGAACGGCGCCGAGTTCTTTTTGAATCGCTCGTGCCACGATTGGCCCGTATGTCGGTCTGCGATTGGGTATTCCGCAGTCATGCCCGCCTTTAGTCCGCCTCGTCAACAATCGCACTTAGGGTGTAGGAGCACGTACGAGCAAATGATAGGTCTTTCTTGAATGCCATGAGCCATCCGGATGGAATGCCGCAAGGTACCGACACAGAAAGTCGTCATCCTGGGGCGTATACTCCACCCTCGGTCTATCCCTCCATCAGCACGAATCCACACCTAACTGCGCGACTCACGTTCCAGTAGGTCTACCCGTCCCCTTCCCCTTCCCCGTTCCAACCGGTTCATCCTCGAACGACTCTTCCCCGTTCTCAGCTTCTTCTTTGATAGACCTCCACATCAGCCTTTTCTCCTGAACACAAGCCTCCACCCAATCCCTCTCCGCCAGCTTCTGCCAATCCCTCCCAAACTTCTCCTTCTCAGCCTTGACAGTCTTGTAAAACTGGCTCGTCGTGTCCACAACCAGTAAATCAGCATGGGCTCTCTTACTCACGCTGATGGCACCGCCGGATTCGAGCAGTGAGATCACGTTGATTCGGGCTGCCTCGGCGGACTCGCCCTCGTGTCGATGGATGTTGACGCTCACCCAAGCTCCGAGGGGAGCGTGGTCCCTTGAGGCGTCGGGGTGTACGAAATATGGGGTGGCGGGTGAAAGGTCGGGGAGGGGGACCCGAGTTGAGCGGAGGGCACAGATGGAGAGATAGTGGTAGGGGATGAGGGTAGTTTGGGGGACGTCGGGGTAATTTTTGGACAGGAAGGAGAGGTTCTCGAGCTCTTTCGTGTGGAGAAGCGAGGAGGGGTTGACGATGAGGAGAGTCGAATCATTACGTTCGGCGACGACTTGTCCTCCGAGGCGCTAAGAGCACCTGAGGTAAGAGAATAGATCGACATCGTCGTCCCGGAAGAAACACGAACCTGGATAGTCGATGTGAGGTTCTCGACCGCGAAGTCTGGGAAGTGACCCTCGGCAAAGAATGCCCGTTCACCATAGAGGACGGTCTCCATCGTACTATCTACAAGGCGTCGGAGGCTATGGTTCCAGCAATCGTCTCGAGAAGGCTAGGACCAGTTTTATCGAGGAGTACAAAGACAGGCACAGAATGAAAAGGGTACAGCCTGTAAGGTAGCGAAATCTTTACGGCGAGGCGTTCAGTCGCGTCACTTCAGGTGGAAATCCTGCTCAAGCTTGCTTTTTGAGGAAACCTGGCTGCTTTGAACTCTTTGCATGAAAAGCCGACCTAGCACACTACTGACAACCCCTGACAATGGTGGCTACGCCGCGAAAAACGAACAATGGGAGAGAGATATTAATGCTGTGGTAAGGATAGGACAAGAGCGAACTTTTATGAGACGAGAAAGATGCCCGGGCCGAAAAGAAACGCTTGAAATATGAGGAGATTATATCCGCGGTAGACAAGGGTAGGAGGATATCAACCGTAACGAGGTGTAGTACGCTCAGAGCAGAAGGGCGAGGCCGCCGACGACGGCGAGGGCGATGGCAGGAAGACCGATCACGGCAGTGGCAAAGGCGCCTGAAGCCTTTGCAGAGGTGGTCGCCGCCGCCGAGGCTGAGGGAGTGGTGCTGGAGACGGGGGTGCTACAATGAGCGACTTCAGAATCCCAATCAAAAAAGAGGGGAGAGGAAAGCTTACCTCGCCGCGGACGAGGCAGATTTACTTGCGGCAGCGGCGGAAGACGACGGGGCCGAAGACATAGCGGAAGTGGACATCATGAGCGAGGTGGTGCTCGTTGTCATCATAGCCGAAGTGGTGCCGCTAGCAGTGGTCATCGACCCAGTCGCAGTGGTGGTGATGGCACCGGTAGTAGCGACACCGGCGGTCGATGCGGTGGAGTTGAGGCACGCGTTAGAAGACCCTGGTTGGATCTGAGAGCGAATCCAATTAGCGGGGTTCTGCATGAAGGGGGGAAAGGATGACATACGACCAACGGCGAGGAGTAGCCAATCAGACCGGTCGAGTCGGTAATCTTAAGCGTGATGTTGGTTCCTGCGCACATAAGAAAACCTTTCTAGACTCTCGGATGGCCTCACCGCTAGCCAGGTTGACGTTCCAGGTGTAAGGGCTGGAGGTGAGACCCGAGCTGATTGTCTCGATCGAAGGAGCCGAGACCTGTCCACCAGGAATCGCAGCACTGAGGATTCATCGGGAGGTGCATGAGGGCAGACGGCAGTGGAAGAGTGAGGAGGGAGAGGAGAGGAAAAGTTGATTCCGTCAGCAAGGCTCAGGAAAACACTCAGTCCGAACGGGAAGTGGCTGAAAGGCGGAGAAGCGGGGCGGTCGGTGCAATGAAGCCATTGCTCTCGCGAGGAGCCAGTCCATCGATCCCGCTCATTCTATCACACAGAGGGAGTGGTGGATGAAGAAATCAAGCTGGCGGGACTCACAGAATGTATGGCCCGGTACCACCTGTGAAGGTGAGAGATGCGGGTTCTGGAAATGGCAGTCAGAGGGTCGATCTAGACGTTCCAAGCTGTTCGAAAACTGACGGCATTCGACGAGCGAAGCCTAGAGAACGGGCATTGTCAGCAGCTGACACGATCGTGCGGGAAAAGCGGAGGGGGATGATGCGGAGATCGACGAGCGACTTACGGGTGTCTGAATCATCTGACCGAGAGCCGAGCCAGCCACAGCGAGGACAACAAGAGATTTTGTGAACATATTGATGTGGTTCGTGTGGAAGTGATCGTAAACAACAACGAGTGTAGTGATGATTGAGGTGGCAAGTAGAAAATGGGGATTGTGATGAGAAAGGGATAAAGCTATATGTGAAAGTGCCGTCTCAGGGACGGAAGCCGCTGCGCAGCAGGTGATTCGAGAGCCAGCCCGTATCGCGACGTGACTGATGGAGCACGTCACCGGATCAAAATCATTCTGGGCGCTAAGGGTTTCAACTCAAAACCCTCCGAATCGCCCGTGTGGCAGTTTCATTCCACTCTCATGTGTTCAGACTGGAATCTCCCGTCACTGGGGATAACGACATGTCCCGATGCGGACTGACAAAACACCGCTCAACCATGTCAGAGCTCGAGACATCTCACTTGGATCAGAGCCAGTGCCGGTCCCGGTGGAAGGTTTTAGCAGCGAAGCTCTGACTGATCTACTCGGGGATTTCCGGACCGTCCGTCTATCTTGTCGATTTGGCATGTCTCACACTGAATCGCGGATAGTACGTGGTGGACTCGATTCTTCCGGATGGGACACCATTATCACAAGCTATTCTACCCGATCACGAGAATGAAATCGATGACGATGAAGATGACGACGACGAGAGCTGGACCTGCAATTGCGAGGCTGCTACTGACGATGGGTGGAGCTGTACAGTGAATGCCGGGGAAGTCTGCGATTGTGTATCGCAGTTCGGTAAGTCAGGCTTACGCTTCCCTCGCTGAGCCTGGACAGGCAACTTCTATAGTGTACCGTCAAGTAACGAAGGTCAACAGACGCTGGACCTCGAAGCACTACCCTCAAAGCTCCCATTGGTCGAGTGCTCGCGCCGCTGCCCTTGCGCGGAGACGTGCGCCAACCGCATCACGCAGCGAGGCGTACGGTGAGTCCGCTCCTCATCTGTCACTGGCTTCGCTGACACTGTGTCAAAGAGTTCCTCTGACCGTCCGGCCTCCCACGTCCGGCATCGGTCTCGGCCTCTTCTTCACCGGTTCCACCTTCTCTCCACGATCCCTCCAAGCCGGCACCTTCATTTCCCTCTATGCGGGCGAGATCCTCACGACCATCGAAGCCCGCTTCCGCTGGTCACAGCGTCCATCGGGCCAATCAGAAGGGCAGGGAAACTACACCCTCTCCTACCGCCTTCCTTCCGGATCCCTCCATATTGATCCGCGACACATTGGTAACGTCGGCCGTTTCCTCAATCACTCGTGTGAGCCGAATTGCGTCATTCATGTCGCCAGGTGGGGAGGTGGTCCGGGGTGGTCGAGAGCTGCGATCTTCGTCAGTGCCACCTCATCACAAAAACGGGACGAAGACAAGGCTGATGATGGTGTAGACAAAGAGGAGGATCCAAGTGGGCGACGAGTTGACCTTCGATTATGCCGATGCATCAGGCGAAGGGAGACAGCTGAGTGGAGCAGACGAAGGAGAGTCAGGGGATGCAGGGAGAACAAGGTGCTTGTGCGGTGCTCGGAGCTGTCGAGGATGGATGCCTTTTGATGAGACGTTATGACACCCATGACCTCTTTGTTGCCGTCAGTTAAAGACCGGAAGCAACCTTGACCCGTCTCCACGGTCTCCAAGAGCACCTTCTGTCGCTGCTGGGCAACTTTGAGAACTCGGTTCCGAGCCGGTCCCTAACGCGCCGCAACGTGCACTCGAACATTACCCAAATATGCTCCATCTTCTCTACGGATGCTGAGCTGCTATCATACACCTTAGAATAGCACCTTTCAGCGCCATGCAGCAGCGCTATGTGCCTCCTCACCTGCGTCAGCGCGGCGAAACTTCACTCTCCTCCGCACCAACTCCCACCAACCCGACATCCCCATCATCAAGTCACATCAACCCCAGGGCCGGACCTTCCTACCGCCCGTCAACCTCGCGTATCCCATCATCAAAGACTTCAGCATTAGCGTCCCCCGCCTCCGACTTCAAACCCATGCACCGGTCCCTCAAAGTCGAGTCCGACGAGATGGACCTCCTCCAATCCGTCTCGCGCAGCGGGGGAGACGCGGCACAGGGCGATGCGTGGGTTTGTCCGACCCCCTGCAGGATCTCCTGAGCTGAGATATGTCCCTCCTAGACTGAAGGACTGGGCTGTTCAGGAGCGGTATAGGGCTTATATCGATGAGCGAGTTCGTCCCCTCGAGTTGGGCTGGAGTATCAGCTGATGAGGGGTAGTTGGATAAGCATTATAAGGCGTTCTCGAGGGGAAGGGATAGTCCGCCGCCGGCTTGGGCAACGGAGGAGCTGGAGAGTCTGGGCAGCATAATCTTGCTCTTCAGTTCGTGCCCACTTAGCTGTTTATGAGCGATGCGAGCTCACTGTCCCCTTAGGGAAGCTGCGCGAGGGTATCGTTGCTTCCCATCGGACCGACACCTTCGCAACATCAGGTGTCCCCCTCATCTCAAATGCTTAACTCCCAGTCGCTGACTCAAAGCAGTCTTCGAATCTTCCGCTCGACTGGCTATAATGGCCCACAACGCCCCTCAACTACTCTCCGCTCTAAGCCGGCTTGTTCCAGGAGTGTACACCGTCAAAAGCAGTACTAAGGGCGGACTCGATGGCTTAGCCGACAAGCTTGCTGGACTGGAGGTAGCCGACTATACAGCGGAGTTCACCTCGCTCCTGCTGCTCTTCCACCTCGCCCACTCAGACTCCCGCTCCGCCTTTCATTCAACGCTCATCGAGCTCACCGCACCTCACAAACGACCATTGCAATCCCCCTTCGACAACGACCCTCCTTGCTCTCCCCCAGCGGAACCTTTCCTTACCCGCTCCGCTCTGACCTATGCCCTCCGCGCCTCTCGCGCTCTCGCACCCGACACGTTCAGCCCGATCGAGTACTTTTCGCTCCTCACCGACCCATCTGCCTCGGTGTACGAGCGGATGCTCCTCAGTTGGGCGGAAGGGCGAGTACGAGATAGGGTTTTGGAGATAGTGCAGCGAGCATACCGGAATATCGGGATGAACTGGACTGGAAGGTTGACCGGGCAGTCTGAAGAAGATGCGCATGCATGGGTGGAGATGAGGACTGCGGATGCCAAGGCCTCAGATGACAAGTCGAGAGTGGGATGACCTTGAGGGGTGTCTCTTGCGTCAATCCCAAAAGAGCACAGGAGTCGAGGCATCGTGAGCTAGCCCTTTGTTCCGCATGTGTCTGCCTGACGAGGCACATTAGGTCCTCCAGAGAACGGCAACCTTACCGAGGGTGTTCACATCGCGCTGTGACCAGCACATCGTCTATCTAGTACCGCATGGCTTTGCGACGACGAATGGGTGCTCGAGTCCTGCTACGAGCTTTCGGAATGGTCGCCGCTCGCCCGGTCAAACTGGACTTAACCCCCACCGCAGTCTGCTGACTCGGACCGGGATGGCAAGACATCGCTGTTTCTTGGATCGTCTCGATGCAACCGGTATATGCCGGGATCGACTGATACGAATCACGAAAGCCTAATGGTCATAAGGAGAGATCTCATCAAGAAGAGCCAAACGGTTGCAACATCTCAGTGCATCGCCGCAGCAGGTGTCTACAATGCACGAAGCCTCATCGCTGTCATGGCGCCTCTCACCCTCCTCTTCCTTGACTTCTATGGTTCTAGCCCAAAGCTGACAAGCGAGTCCACGATATTCGGGCTCCGACGTCCCCCCATCAGCCTTCTGGACGAGCGGGTCCAGAATCCTTGACACTGGGTAAGGAATACGGAAATCCGAAAAGCTCAAACCCTCTGACCCTCGTACTTGGAGAGAAACTCGCTCTCAGACATATCACGGTGATGTCGGATCTTGACATGCTTGCCATGATCAGAGTGATGTCGATACTCCTCGTCCCTCGTATCGAGATCGCAACGATTCTTGGAGCAGCTTGCCAGCTTTGGCTCATAGACGGTCACCTTGGTCACCCCATCTGCCATGACGGGATGGTAGACGGCAGAAATGATGCTGTGTAGCTCGGTGCGATCGGAGGCCAAGTCGAGATAGGCCATTGACCCATAGCCGATAATGGTGGCATCGTCCTTGTTGGTGGTATTAACCTCTGACTGAGTAGCTGAGGTGTCTGACATATTACTAGGCGACGCGATCAAGGTGGAAGGTCTTTACTGGAAATGGAAATACCAAGTGAACGTGAAGGATGACTTCTGACCGAATGTACGATCGGAAGGCTAATGACAGATGACGGGCTTGGTGATTGGGGAGGAGCGATCAGCAAAGATCCTTACACAGCAGCGGTGCGGTCAAATCTGCGAATGGATGAAGGGATGAGCATTCAAAGACGACCTGTCCTGCAAGGGACGAACTCGTGTGGCTACAATTGAGCTTCAGGTCAGCTCCTTCGTTGGTTGATCCGCGTAAGCGGATTCCCGACCTCATTTCTTCTCATCTCCTCCTTACTGAAGTCAAGCGAGAATCAATCCCCAAGAGTCAGGTGAGAAAAGGGTGGCCGATGCATCGCTACATTCTCAAGCCTGAAACAGGAAGCTTGTGGTGTATATACAGTAGATATGCGGTTTGACCTTGCTCATCTCGCTCCGGCGTGCCAAGGACTCCAGTCTCTGACTTTGATTCCTTCGCTTGAGGTCGTCCTTCGACTCCTCGACCGTGCAGTCCTCCTCTTTCTCATCAGGGAAGATCCTGACGGATATCTTCTGCTCATCCCCCTTCATGGTTTTGTACTTTAAGAGGATTTCATTCTTGGTGATGAGTTACGCATGGCTGACAATCACGTGAAAGTCTTCGTCTATCGGCATGACAGCGTCGAATCCGATCCTGGTGTCCAGGTCACAGTGGTCAGCGGGGCAATTCGATTTTCGGGCTAGGTAGACCATCATGTCAGATCCATCTGAATCATCTAACTCGAGACAATGCACTGCGGTAGTATGCCCAGATTTCTGAGCGTCATCGGCGGCGTCGAAGCAATTCGAGATGTACTGTGTTGTAGCTGCATGTCTGTCATGGTGGCGAAATAAATCAAGTGAGGAGCTTGGTAAGTGACGTCTGGTCCGTGCGGGACCCAAGTCTCTTAGTTGTCCTGCAGCCGGGCGATCCTGCCAAATAATCAAGAACAACGTTGCTGTAAGATCCTCATCGGCGCTGAAAAGTGAGACACGAGAAAACGTCCAAGAAGTTGATGCAGCCGTCCAAATGCAGCGTCACAGTCATGATGCCCGAAAGGAAGTGACAAACCCACCGCCCGTCACAGTGAATCTTCCGCCACGATCGATACGGTCCTGCCCCGATGTGAAGGTGAGGCAGATGATCCGTGCGGATGGCGCTCCGGATCAGAGCGGGCTCTGAAGATAGAGCTGGACCATGATTTTGCCACTCCCCGTCATCAGCGTCTTACGAAAAGCATCAACTTCTAAATGGTTGTCTTGTAATCTCTAGCACAGATTCTGCATCACGATTTTGCAGCTCAGGTATCAGACTTGTCTCCTTTCAAACATGTAGTACCTCCTTCCCCTGCAGCTCAGAAAGTTGTATCTCCTACTGACTGACCTCCTCACGGCAGCGTCTTTCACACGTCCGTGGCACATCCTCAAGGGTTTCGACGTACCCCTCTTCATCCCAACCGAAGAATCCTGATCCGCTCCTTCCTTCCTCCTCATCCCTGACCGTGTAAAGCGAAGCGAGCTCATCCACGTTCAACTCAAGTGTGTGCACGCTGGTCGGGTATCCATCCGGGTTCTCCATCGCGGTCTTGGAGACACAGGTTCCATGATTGCCGACAGCCTTGGCACGATGACAATCACTTTGCGGACTTCTTCCGACGATACGCGTCGGGATTGCGGTACTGCAGAGGTATTCGGTGTCCTCTCCGTGAATAGCAAGGCATCATCAAGCCAGATATCGTATAGTCGCATGGAACAACCAGGTGCGCCTTTGTTTCGCATCTCTGCCTGGATGACTGATGTCACGAGCCTTCAAGTTTATTCGGTATGGTTCAGTCTTGATCTCAGAGAATTCGCTTTGAGCTGTGTGATGAGGGGCAGTCGAAGCTTGAAATAATACCGAGAATGAATCAGAATGCGAGTGCGAATAGTCCTTTCATCGAAAGCTGAGGCTCAGCCATCACAGTCGTAGGTGACCAGGGAACGGTCCAGTAAGTTGGTGCCATGAGTGGACTAACGGTGATAACTGGACTTGATTTCGTGAAAAGCTACATCTCACCATCAGATGCTAGTACCGATACCTCGCGAGGTGGACGATAAAGTGCTCGTCGTTGTGCCAACAGAGGACTTCACGACGTTGCTTAATTAGCGAGTCAGGGTAAGGTATAAGACTGTGCTGCATCCAGATCACTACAACGAAGTCCAAAATCATAATCTCTCACTGTGTATGACAGGTTCAATCATCCCTCATCCTCTTCCTCGCCAGCTCCTCTGTGCTATCCGCCATCCGCTTCCCACCCTTTTTCGCAGCATCCATGAACTGCTCCACGCCGAACGGATCCGATGTCCCATCGAGGGACACAACGACATCCTTCTCGAACTGCACCGGCCCTTCCCGCACCTCCGCGCCCTCTGCTCCCTCGAATCCGCGGGTCGCATTGCCAAGCGCGAAACGATCTTTGGACATCTCTTCCCGGATGCCCTCCTTGGTACCGCCACCAAACGCCTCGTCGTTTCCTGCCGCATTACCGGCTGATTTGTAGATAGCTGCGGCGGCGGAAGAGCCGTGGAATAAGGGTTTGTCGTAAAGGTTGTAAGAGTCCTCGGATGCAAAGCCGGTCGACAGGGCTTCTCGGTTGAACAGTCGAGAGTCGAGCAGAGTCTCTTTCGATGCTGTAGGCTTAGCGAGGCCAAGCGCAATCTTCTCCGAGATGTCTCGGTTTTGCTCCCTGAGTCACGTCAGTGATTGATCCCATAGACAAAAGGATGACCCACTTCGCCAGCATCTTCGCCCGCATCTCAGTCCCCATATTCGACATCCGCATCTCCTTCTCCCGCTCCTTCCTCTTCTCCGCTCGAACCTGTTCTCTTTCTTGGACTGCCTCGTCCTCCTCGTCACTCGCTTCCTCCTCGCTCTCGCTGCCATATCCGCCAAGATTAACACCCACCTCGACCGGCGCCTTGATGGCCGCTCCAGCTGACGATGATCCCGTGACCGCAGGTGTGATGCCGTTGCGTTCCTCTCGCGCACGCTGTGCGAGCAAGCGCAAATTTTCCTCTTTCTGCGCCTTCTCCTTTTGGGCGAGAAGCTGTTGCATCTGCGATCGAGCCCGAACCTCCTCGCGCGCATGTCGGTCGGCAACGTACAGAGCCTCGGAGAATTTGGCGAAGTTGTCGTTGATATGGACCTAGAGGTACTGTCAGCAGATCCACCGCAAAGCCTACTCTGAGATTCACATCTTGCAGCCCTCGCCCGTCCGCGGCCAGTCGCTTATCCAGTGGGATCGTGTACCCCTTATTATTCTTCCAATTGGAGATACACGGCGGGATCATCCAATCCTTCTGATCCTGCGCAGTAGCCGCTCTTGGCGGACTCTGCATCACTGGCGGCGGCGGTTCGGTCGGTCCACGCGGGATTTTCTTATGCTTGAACCTGGGCGGCTCAAGCGGATCCTCCTGCACCTCCGTCATCTTGATGATCCTCTGCTTCCCTCCCTCGTCGGTCTGATTCGCGGGTGTGTATCGGATATAGGTCGACTCGTTGTTGTTCTTGGGTACGTGTTTGGGCTGAGCGGCTTTGATCTTGCCGTGGGTTATGCGCTCGAGTGCAAGACGAGTACGTTCAGCTGTTTCGGCTATGGAGGCATCGTCGGGGCGCTCCATCTCTCGCTCTTTGTCGGTGACATCGGACCGATTGGCAAGCGGTACGAGATCTGAGAGACATCAGCACGCTGGATGCAGATTGCATCTGATCCAGCTGACCTTTGAAGCTCGACTGCACTCTGCTACCTGGTGCTCGACCACTCTGCGCAATCGCGTCATACCGCACCAACCCATCCGAGTCGACCTGCATGGCGAGCGTCGTCCCAGCACCCGTCTACAGCCAATCCATTAGTTGATGACCAGAATGTCCACCTATACTCACCTTCTTCCGGCCCATATCGAGGGGATATTGCGCTACATGGCACTGCTCAGGTCAGTGGCGAGTCGTGACGCCCAGCACGTAGCTCACCTCAGGATATGCTCCACCTCCACCAAAGTCTGATGCATTCTTCGGCTTCCATCCCTTTCTCGCACCGTATTTGGGGATCTGGATGACTGGAGCGGCGGGAAGGATGGGGGTTAGGTCCTGGTATTCAGGAGCGGGGGTGTAGATGGGGGCAGGAAGGGCGCTTGAAAGCATGATGTCAGCGATCGTTCGCCAAAGAGATACAGATGCGTGACAGATACAGATGCGTGACAGAGACAGTGACCTACCGAGTGAGAGCAGCCATGGTGTTGGCACGATCAATGAGAGCTTGAATTGGAGTAAGCTGGAGCAATCAAGCAGCATGGACTAGGAAAATTGCGGCGATATTGCGCGTGGCAGCTCTTCTTAAGTTTCTCGCCCAGTTATCCTGGGTATCCCTTTTCATAGTTGGCTCCATCAGGTATGGTGCCCATGCACAATATAAATGCTAGGTATTCGCTCACGATCCAGCTGGGTACTTCTGCAGTAACTTCAAGCACTCTACTGTCGGCTGCAAAACCTCTTCTCCAGCTCCTGACCGCAGAACCTCGAGCAGTTTGTCCTCCATCCCAGCTTTTCTCGCCGTTGCAAATTCGGTACTCCGCCGGTTCTCGTCGAGAGATGATGCATAGGTGAACAGATTGAGGAGCGTGATTACAGCGCGATGAACGAGTTCAGGATTGGGAGGGGTACTGGAGATAGCCGGGATAGCTTCGTTGTCCTCATCTAGCTCGTGGGCAGCGTCTTCCGGGTCGAGCATCCGGAGTGAGCGACTCCAAACAGTCCGTTTCGGTGTCGATCCATCATAGGCCTCGGACAAGAGAGCTCCGCAAGCGCTCTTCGACTGGGTGAGGATCGCTAAAGCTCCACCTGCAGCCAACCGGGTTGGCAGATCGTCAACATCGGTAAGGACAAGGAGGATGTTCAACCGAGACTTGACCCTCGCGCTCGAGCCTCCCGCCATGTGGCCGGTAACGTAGTTGAATCCCGCTGGTGAGCTGGCGAGATTGCAGACCAATTCGGTAGCGGCGCGACGGATCATATTATTGTCATCGAGCATGAGCTCCTCCACTTTTCCTATGACCTTGACCTTGTCATCACGTCCTGAGGATTGCCACACCGATTCGGTGTGAGGCGGAGCGACAGTGGCTTCGACGATGCGAGAAGCTATCGACGGATCGATCGAGGCGAGATTGGTGAGCGCCATGAGGGATTCGAAAGCTTGCAGTGGGGTGGATGAGGGGTGAATCAGAAGGGTGTAAAGCGGGGTGAGTGCGTTGAAGGAGGTAGTAAGGTGGGGTGGGGGAAAAAGGAGATGGGGAGGTATCGTGATGACGAGTTTAGCGAGTGCTTGTGCAGCGGGTAGAGTAACGATGGTATCGTTCGGTATTGACGAGTCTTTCGATGTTGCCGAGCCAACCGTGAGATCTCGTACGACTCCCGACAGGACTTTGGCACCTCCTTCTCTCACAAATGCAGGTCGATCCCCTTTGTCCTCGACCAAGTTGAGACATAACCTCCCCAAACCCTCCTTCACGAGGCGACTTTCCGCCCTCGCTAGCCCCCTAAGCGCAGACACGCAGTCCGTTTTGAGGACACATTTGACACGCTGCTTCACCGCCTCTTCACTTTCCAGCGGGTCCTCCTCTGTCCGCACTGGGCCCTTCTTCCCCGAGATAGCCACAGTGCGAAGCTTAGCAATCTGCTGGTCCTCTGCTGACATTGGCGGTTTCCGACTCGTGAGATTGACCAGGATTGTCGTCACGCCATAGCATACACTGGTCTCGACGGGCTCGAAAAGCTTGTCGTCGACATCCATACTTCCTCTCGGGGTGACAGGGAGAGAACCGCCTCGAGCGGCAATAGACGGAGCGAGGGCAAGGAGTGATGCGAGGAATGAGGGGGATCTCGCAAGCACTTCCTGAATGCGAGGTCGGACGGAGAGGATTGAAAGTCCTTCAAGGGTAGGCAGTAATGCTGAGTTTGATGAGGGTCTTGACATCACGAATGCCATCATCTTCTGGCATAAAGCCTCTTCGTCCGACTCCTCTGGGTCGACCCCCGCCCTCTGATCTGAACCAGGAAGGCTCTCCTCTCGTCCGAGCTTACTGAGTGCAACAGCACAGAGTGTGCCCAGCTCGCTCTTATCCCCAAACTCGACAGCTCCTCTGAGCCACTCGATCGCTCGGCTCCGCACGAGCTCTCGGCCGGGCTTCGTCCCGCTTGCTTGTGCGAGCAGTTCCGCCAATGCCGGCTGTAACGGCGAGGGCAGCTCGGCTGCCTCGAGCAATACTGACAGAGCATCTGGTGAGGGGTCGGACGAGGCATCGAGGGGTGTTGTGACTAGTCGGACGGCGGGGAGGGGAGCGAGGGGGAAGAGGGCAGCGGGCAGGGTAGTGAAGGGGATGAAGAGTTCAGGTTCGGCCTCGTCATGCTCCGCAAAGCACGACTCGAGGAAGGGCTTGAAATTCGAGAAGATTAAGTCTGTCTTTTCTTCGTCAGACTTCTCGTCTTTGAGTACCGCTTGACAGTATTTCGAGAGGCACAAGAATGCCAGTGAGCGGGCTGAGCGGATCGAGGTCGGGAGGAGGCCGTTGGCGAGAAGTCGAACATCGTCAGACGTAAGGTGCGGTAATTTGGCGGACGACACGCGCTTGAGGAGGCCCTTTAGCTCCTCCTCGAGCCTGTCCGACATGGTCGCAATCAATTTATCACAGAGAGCATTGGCGGGGCAAGATCCAAGCAGAAAGTAGTCTCCCACAGTCACGCTGCTTCGCCTCCGAGCGTTTTGATACTTTTGGGCCAAACGGAGGTGTCTTTTCAACTTCGTGCCGCTCAGGTTCTCTGAGCTGGCCGATCAAGGCCTCGAAAGACCCTTAAACTCGTTGGGTCACACGCCGACGTGAGGCATCGCCGCAGCGACATCGTTGTGGAGTCGCAATTCTGACCATGCGACTCCCTGCACCCTACCTCGCTGTCCTCCTATCCCTCCTCTTGTCTCCCCTCATCTCGGCCAACCTCCGACCCCGCCTACCACGTCGACGGACGTACGATTCTCATGCATACTACACTCTTGAACTCTCGTCCGCCTCCTCTCCGACCCTCGCTTCATCTGTTGCCCAATCGCTAGGGGTTGAGCTCGTCGAACCTTTGGGCGAATTGTCAGGACATTGGCTGGTCCGGCGAGAAGGCGGAACACCTCACCATGACCAATCTAAGCGATCATCAGTCTCCGATCCGGTGCTCCAACGATGGTCGTCTCTTTGCTCTACAACACCCCGATCACTCGACAAATTCCACCTTCGATCCCTCACACCACTCGTCCTCCGCCAACGAGCCAAACGCGGCACATCACACCCCTTTCCCATTCGACATTCTTCAAATGGATTATACGAGAGGGACGACGCGGAACTCCTATACGCGCAGAATGATCTGGGATTAGCGGATCCGATGCTGAACCAGCAATGGCATCTCATCAATACCCAGATGAGGGATATCGAGCTGAACGTCACCGGTCTTTGGGCGAGAGGTATTACTGGTGATGGCGTCCACGTGGTCATTGTCGATGACGGACTGGACCTGAACAGCGACGATTTGAGTGAAAATTTCGTACGTACATTCCGCTACCCGCTGCATTGCTCTGACGACAACAGTTCGCCGAAGGATCATACGATTTCAACGATCACACCGAGCTTCCCTTACCCCGTCTGTCCGATGATCAGCACGGTACGCGCTGTGCGGGCGAGATAGCTGCGGTGCGCAACGACGTGTGCGGCGTCGGCGTTTCCTACACCGCCAGAGTCGCTGGGGTTCGCATCCTATCAGCGCCAATCTCGGATGCCGATGAGGCCGCAGCCCTGAATTACGGCTATCAGCTCAACGACATCTATTCATGTAGCTGGGGACCGCCTGATGACGGGAAGTCAATGGAGGCTCCTGACGGTATCATCCTGAAAGCTATGGTTAACGGGATCCAGAATGGCAGAGATGGGAAGGGGTCAATCTTCGTATTTGCGGCGGGTAATGGGGGAGGCGTGGATGATCAGTGCAATTTCGATGGATATACGAACTCGATCTTCTCGATCACGGTGGGAGCGGTGGATCGGAAGGGGTTGCATCCTTATTACTCGGAGTTGTGCGCGGCGATGATGATGGTCGCTCCAAGCTCGGGCAACGGAGACCACATAGTAGGGCGATTCATCGCCCATCGTGAATCATGCTGACGACTCGCAGCACACAACCGACGTTGGCAAGAATAAATGCTCGCACACCCATGGCGGGACATCTGCTGCAGCACCCTTGGCCGTCGGCGTTTTCGCCCTTGCGCTTTCCGTTAGGTAGGCCATTGCTTTTAGCCATTGCTTCTTACGCAGAAGAATCAAGCTGATTGAGCAGGCCCGACCTCGCTTGGCGAGATTTGCAGCACATCTCCGTCCGAACGGCGGTTTTCTTCAATGCTGATGATCCTGACTGGGAGAAGACGTCGGCTGGGCGGATGTTCAGCTACAAATGTAAGGTGTTCGCCTGCCTCGAAGTCGCTGTGCTTAGTGTCTCCCCTTCCAGATGGCTACGGTCGAGTCGATGCTGGTAAATTCGTGGAAGCTGCCGAGGGCTGGTCGCTTGTCAAGCCTCAAGCATGGTTCGACTCGCCTGCTGTTTACCTTCCTGACACCTACACTGTCACCGAAAGGAAGCTGTCAAGACAAGAGGACGAGGAGGACGATGAAGATGACTCTGGTTTCCCCCAGGACGATACGAGCTCACCAACAGACGAAACGAACCCGCCACCAATTGTTCAACCGTCTGGGACCCTGATCACTGAAGATGGCATTACGAGTACATATGAGATCACCTCGGAGATGCTAGACGATTCGAACTTTGAACGGCTCGAGCATGTCACGATTCGCGTATGGATCGATCATAAGCGAAGAGGCGATGTCGAGGTCGAGGTCACGAGTCCGAATGGCATCACCAGTGTGCTGGCCAGGCAACGGAGGTTCGATGACGCGGACACCGGGTATCCAGGATGGAAATTCATGAGCTTGAAACATTGGTACATTGTCTGTTCAGTATGAGGGTCCAGCTTATATTACATGAGGGACGAAAACCCGGTTGGGACTTGGACAATCAAGGTCAAAGATGCCATCAACCCAGATGCTACCGGTCGATTCATCGCATGGTCTATCCAGCTATGGGGAGAATGCGTCGACGTGTCGCTCGTTAAAGCGTGGTGGCCAGCCGAGGAAGGCCAGCCGGACGAAGAGCAGACCGGCTCGGAACCGTCCGCCACAGTCAGCCAAAAACCCAAACCGACCGATCATCTCCCTGGAGATCACGGCGAGGCATCAGGCGAGGCGGACCAACCTGGTCTGGGTGGAAGCGCGACTGCTGTGCCTACCGGTACCGAGCTCGAGGATATTACGGAACCTACCGGCGATGTCGATGAGGGCTTCTTTGATGGCATCGAGTCTCTTGGAGCAAAGTCGACTTGGATCGCTGGTGCTGGGATGATCATCGTCCTCACCGGTGCCGCCGTTGGCGGTTTCTTCTACTTTCGCGCCCGTAAAAGACGGCGTAACCTCTTCGGACTGGCCAATAGCGGTGAGGGCGCTCGAGGAGCGTATGCTCCTGTGTCCGAGGACGTCCCCATGGGACTTCTGGAACGTAGTCGGCGCAAGCTCGGCGGTGGAGCAAAAGCTGGACCTGGCAGCAAAGAGCTGTACGACGCGTTTGGTGACGGGCCGAGCGATGAGAGTGACGAGGAGGATCCTAGCGGTGGTGTGGACGAGCGCACTGCTTTGCGGTACCACGATGATTTTCTGGGAGATGACGATCCGGCATCAGCGGATCCACCAGAGTATAGGGATGAGCCGGGGGGACGGGGAGGAGGTGTGGAGAAAGCGAGGAGAGCCGAGGGGGAGAGTAATAGTGGGAGCTCGAGCTCTTGGCAGGACGCGGCGGAGGATGTGCCGAGGACGTGAGAGTCGTATCTTGCATCGCATGTATCTTGTATACCCGGGGAAGTCCACGCATTAGCTTGTAGTCATAACGTCGAGCAGTGTCATGAGCGCAGTGGACGAGGCCGCGGTCACCGCGAAAAGCGGTGGTCTTGGCGTCATATGGGGCGTCGTAGCTGAATATTGTCTCTTGTGCCCGGGAAAGTGGTGCATCGCGTGGAGTGAAGTCAGCATGAATGTCGCTGATCGTGATATCCTGATCGCTACTTATCACGCAAGCGTGCCGAAATTGATCCTCGGCGACCGCCGTCACCTTTCTGCCCTTACCCCTGAATTTGACAATACCCCTCTCTCTCGCCGCCCTTTTTCGGTCGCCTCTCCGCAGTTTCAACCACGCCTCTGTCCGGACCGACGAGCATAGTTGAGGGGGGTTTGTTATATCCCTTGAGTGAGATGTCGACCACATGAACCGCTCCACCTCCATCTTCACCTTTGAGCAAACCGGTTCCCTACCCGAGATCAACCACTCCTATCCCCGTCGACGCGTCTCTCTCTCCGTCGTCCCTTCACCCACCACTCCAAAAGCCCCCGCCCCCCACTCTCGCTTCCGATCCCGGACCATGTCCTCCCACCGACAACACACACATTCCTCGAAACCCCCTACCTCCCGATCCAAGAAAATCATCATCACCATCCTTATCCTCCTCGCCCTCTTCCTACTCGGTACCGTCATCGTCCTCTCCAGCGTCAAATACTACCTCAATATCCCGACGTACGCTTATTTGACAGAGGACGAGGTGGCTTGGCGGAGGTCGGATGCGATTAGCCAACTTTCATACGAGCCGGAAGACTCGAGTCGGATACACCCGAGGCAAGAATGGGAGGATGTCTCGGAGAAACTCGATCCGGATAAGGGTGTGATGGGTGCGGATACGATCGCGGAGGTCTGGGAGGAGTTGGAGGAGGTCGAGGGCGCGGAAGAGGGTCATGACGAGGCGGTGGGGATCGAGGCGGAAGAGAGCTTGGCGGGTGACGGTCATGTATGGGATGTGGATGGGCAGGGGACGGGCGGGTACTGGATGAGGAAGGATTGGGATGGGACGGTGCAAAACTCGGATAGCTGGGAGAGGTTGTTCAATGTCTCGGCAGGGTGAGTTCGGCTGCTCCTGATTGGCGTCGCCGGGGACCATGCTGAGGAGGATGCCCAGCCCCGGCGAGAAGATACCCCGCTTGATCCATCAGACATGGAAGGATGACCAGCTGCCGGAGAAATGGCGGAAAGCGTGGAAGGAGTGCCGGGAGGGCATGCCCGACTAGTATGTCCCCTCGCCTCTGACTTGACATAATGGCGCTGATCGGCATCGATACAGCGAGTACATGCTCTGGACGGACGGTCTCGCACGAGATTTCGTCGAGCAGAACTACCCCGCTTTCCTGCAAACATTCGACTCATACAAGTACCCTATTCAACGAGCCGACTCCATCCGGTACTTTGTTCTCAATCACTTTGGCGGAATCTATATGGATCTAGATATTGGGTGTCGGCGGAGGATGGATTCGCTGTTACAGGGAGACTGGGAGGTGATTCTGCCGATCACCAAGCCGGTGAGCCAGTCGAATGGACGAGTCGTCCCGTTCTGACGTCCCTCAGGTCGGAGTGTCTAACGACCTGATCTTCTCGTCGAAGGGCTCGGCGTTCATGGAGGATGCTGTTCATGCTCTTCCTGCTTTCAACCATGAGTGGTTCTCCAATTACCCCACCGTCATGTTCTCCACTGGGTATGTCTGACGCCCATTATCTCTTCGAACCCTTGCTGATGACCGCAGTCCTATGTTCCTTTCCGCGCAATACACCGTCTACTCCTCGGCTCATCCACTCACCGACGCCCATCCCCGCGCCGAGGTCCGCATCCTGCCCAAATCGCTCTACGGCAAGAACGCGCCCTCCGCGACTGTACCCCACGCATTCTTCTCCCACTTCTACGGGTCGTCATGGCACGACGATGACGCCGGCTTCGTCACCTTCCTCGGCGCATGGGGGAAGAAGCTGATGTATGTTGGAGGGGTGGTCATCCTCCTCGGCACGATTCGACTGGCATATGTCCGATGGACTGGCGGATCGAATCAGCAATATCAGCCATTGCCTATCCTGCCGATTTCGGCTTTCATGGGCGGGACACAATCTGGATCCACCACTCCTACTGGCTCCTCGGGGACAGGTTCGACGTCGCTCTCACCTACCCTCGATCAGCTATCTATACCCGGTAATGTGCCAAGCGATATCGCATCTGCATTCCGGCGTGCTGGAAATCTCATCCTAGCCGTTCCAGCTTCCCTGATTCCCGGCGATCGGCGGCAAACTGGACTGCTATACTTTGTACCGACGATGTTCCAATCCGGTCCCTCTCAGCGATCACGGGCCCGAACATCCTCCGAGGCATCCCAATTCCCTTTACGAACACGGAGCCATCGAGAACACGTCGAACCGCCACCCTACGACGATCCGCCTTCAGATCAACGCGACGAGACGATGGATGAGGTGGACGCGTTCCTGAAGGATTCGGATGCGTCGTCCAGGTCTACGGAGAGGGCGTCGGACGTGACGGTGAAAGAGGCGGAGTGGCCGGAATGGAAGAAGGACGTGCAGAATTGATCTGGGGAGGCCGGGTTGGGCCAGTCATTTTCGTTAGGGTAGGGCGAGGTCGCTCTGGCATTTCACTGTATTGTAGCGCATATACGAATCCATCTGGTTCTTCATTTGGCTATCATGAGTATAGCGCGTACTGCATCGCGAAACCTGATGAGACCTCCACCTCGCCAGTTCACTTTTCGCCAAAATACCGAAAATCTGAAATCAACCCTTCCTTCCTTCCTTCCTGGAGTGTTTGTTAATGTTACGCCCCAGCATGCCCTCCTTCACCCGTCGCCAACCTCTACCCACCCGTCCCGCACCACCCGGCACCCACCCCTCCCCCTCGACCCCTAATCTCCACCTCCTCCCCACAGGCCTTCCCTCGCTCGACGACCTCCTAGGAGGCGGTCTTCCCCTCGGCTCGACGCTACTTGTCCTCGCTCCAGACTCGCACTCGGCGTGGGGTAGGCTCGTGGAGAGGTATTGGGTTGCGCAGGGGTTGGTGACGGGGCAGAGAGGCGTGTGTATTGGGGAGGAGGGGGAGGTGAGGGATGTGGTGCGGGGATGTATGTGGGTGGAGGGGAATCGGGGGCGGGACAAGGGCGGTCGGGGTGGGGGTGCTGGTGCTGGAAAACAAGGGGGAACAGGTGGGAGCGAGAGTGAAGGTGAGGGAGTAGGGCCGGGCGAGGGGAGAGGAGGTGGAAAGATAGCGTGGCGGTATGAAGGGATGAAGTCTTTCCAGACGACTGTGGCGGGTTCCGGACCTGGTGAGTTCTTCGGACTGGTCTGTGAGGTACTGATGCGAAAGGGGAAGAGTTGAATTTGATGACGACTATACCGAGCGAAGTGCTCGAGGACGTCGAGGCCACGGGCCAGCTGAGCGATATCGATCTGAGCTCTGGCATCGTGGACGGTGACGAACCTGGACCGAGTCGACGCAACCCCCTTGCCGCGACGATCGAGCGATTACACGAGACCCTCGCGGTGGCGGACGAGGGGACAGCTACGAGGGTGACGGTACATGATCTGGGATCACTCGATTGGGGAGAAATCACTTCGCATGTCCGTCCTATCTCTAAAACCGATGCAAGAGCTGATTGAGGTGGTGATCTAGGGGATTCATCGATTCCTCCATTCCCTGCGCTGTTTGATCCGCTCTAAATCCGCCTCAGCGCTCATCACTCTACCCTCCGTGCTCGCTCGTTCCCCACCCCCTGGCTTCGGACTGAGTCGAGAAGCCTGGATCAAATCCCTAGCATGGGCGGTGGACGGATGTATCGAGCTCCACGGCTTCGGCGGTGCGTCCTTTTCCCTTCCCCTACTCGTCACCGTACTGAAAAGGTAGACGGCCCGACCCTGCCAGCGCTCTTTCCTCACTCACACGGCCTCCTCACCCTCCACTCCTTCCCGACGACCCACCACCTCCTCCCTCCAACCCTCAAATCGTCCTTCCTCCTCGGAGCGGGGGGCAATAACCTGGGTTTCAGGCTGAAGAGGAAGAGGTTCGTGATTGAGACGGTGCATCTTGGTGTGGAGGGAGGTGTAGGGGAGAGGAGGACGGAGCCAGCGCAGGAGGTTAGACGGATGTTGGCCGTAGCTGGGAAGGAACAGGATGGGGTGGGTGTGGAGGGTGTGGAGGGTGTGGAAAAGGTCGGGATACAGGGTGTCGAGGGTGTAGAAAAGGTCGGGATACAGGGTGTGGAAAAGGTCGGGATACAGGGTGTGGAGAAGGTGCAGGGCGGGGTCGGAATGCCGAGGGGACCGAAGGAGGAGAAGAAGAAGAGAGGGAAGGTCAGATTCGGTGGGGAGGTGGAGGTTACGGCGGATAAAGGAGGTGCCAGGCATGGTCATGAGCATGCTCATCGGGAGGGAGGGAAGAGACCTGTGGTTCGGCATGATCGCATGGATCTCTATGACTTCTGAAGAGATACGACTTGATTGGCATACAGACCTCATACACACATATATTATATCATTCGTGAATCTCATCGACATGTTGAAATCTTCATGGTGGTATAAGCAGACAGAATTTTGAACCCCCCGGCGATCATCTCGTTGCAGCGACGAACTTCCTCGCAGCCCGTATCAGCTGCTTCACGTCCAGCGCGGCCTTCGCCAAACCTCAGCTTCGGCGCAATAGCAAGACAAGTGACCTACTTTGGCTTTCTCTTCCGCTTCTCGCACAGTCTTCCTTTGCTTCTTCTGGAAGTCTTGCACCGCTGCCTGGATCGCTTTGGGCCGCTTCGTATCTGCCTAGGGCGTCAGCCAAGGAGAGCAGTGGGAACGGGGATAAGGCAAACATAACTCCATAGTCTCCTCGAGGGCGATGAGGAGCGAATGCTCTTGGTTGATGTGTTGCTCGAGCGGGTTCTGAAGGACAAAGACCTCGCCCTACAAGTGATTCAGGGATTCGTAGGAAGAGGGATTGGGTGGGACGCACGACACGGGAAGCAATGGCGTCCCTCAGCTTAGCGGTACATCTCTCTTGGTCGTGAAGGGTCTGTTCGACTGCGTTCCACGTGTTGACCATCGATTCTGATCTGATCGTTATCAGTAGATGGCGACTAAAGAGTAAGAAGTGCTCACTTGGCAGGACCACCCTTCTCGCCTGCGTCTCTCTCTTCCATTTTCGTTTCGATAGTGGTGTACACGTCATCGAATTTGCCAGTGAGCTTTGTGATGTTGTCCTCCCTCTTCTTCGGCTTCAATGTGTGGGCTGGAAAACGTTAATGCTGACGGTTGAGGCTAGTATAGGTAGGGGACATGCTAAATTCAGATCTCATGTCTGCGACGATCTTCTTGACCCTGCTCCCGCCATCAGCCATGATTGCTTCACAGGCGAATGCACCCCTACCCGGTAGATTGAGATTGACTGTCTGCTACGTTCCTCCTCGACTCCAGCTTTTCTTCCTCTTCTTCCTCTTCCTCGTCCTCATATTTTGCGTCTCCTGAGTCACCTTCCTCCACCTTGCCGAGCATCTCCTTCATCTTCTTCCCACCGGATCCTTTCAGCTTAAAACCCCTGGTCGAAGCCACCTTATAAACATCTTCGTGATCATCATCGGCCTTCCGCTTCTTGGATTTGGTGGGCGGAGGCATGGATTTCCGCCTCGGGTCGGCAGAGGTAGATTTTGCCTTGCCGGACAGTCCAGGTGAAGTTTGGCGGGGTTTCTCGGCTGGAACGCGCGCAAGATCCTCAATCTCGCACTGTCAATCAGTCACGAAACTCACGAGGCATTTCGAGTTCAAGTGCGCATCACAGCATCTCAGGTTCGGCAGAACTTCATGCGGTGAGAGAAAGATGGATGGAATCGCGCCGCGTTTGGACAATCCCCATGAGCCACGTGGCAGGAATCGATCAGAGGCCAAAGTTAGACGCGTCGCGTTGCCAGATTTTCTATCCTCCACTCTGTTGCCTCGCCCTCACTACCTTGGTACCGAGTGGCGAGACTGCCGATTCCTTCGGCCTACCGTCATGACTTCGGCATTGCCTACACCTCGACCGCTGTTCGAGCCGACTGACCTGCTAGGACCACTGCCTCTTCCCACCCCACCCCATGTGACCGATGCAGACAGCAAAGATGGGGACGATGTTCACATGGAGGAGGGTCATGTACGGCCGGGGGAGCTCAGGATGGAGTCTCCACCTCCTGACTTCGAGTATGAACCGTCGGATCTGGAGGATGAAGTGAAGGCTTTGATGAAATCCGAGCAGAGAGACAAGCCGAGTTTCACCTCGTCTAGAATACTCGACTTCGATGAACCTCCAATCTCGCTGCCCCAACCTCCAGCACTTACGCCTGGTACGTCATTGATTGAATATCATGGAGCCAAGCTGATGTCCTCCGCGGCATCTCGCATCACGCTAACTCCTCCGCTTGACATCGATACCGCTCGTCTGGATCATCTCCTCAACGAGCCAGAACCATGCTTTCTTCCTCCTCTTCGAGCAGAGACGGCGTCTGGAAGCAACATCAGCTTCAAGCGGCGGACCAAGCCAAAGCCTCCCGTTAGTCCGCTCTGCATACCTACCTGGGATGTCCGTACTAATCAGATGACAGGTCGAAGCAAGAGGTTCGGCAGCTGCCGTCGGAACATCGGCTCTCCTTGCAACACCCCTACATCGACTGTTGGCGGAAGATGAGCTGAAGTCGCGGGAAAAGGCGTTGCAGTGCGCATGTCTAGCATCCCTGACTTCACAAGCTGATCTGCCTGGACGGATATCAGGCTTCAACAGCGATTCGACACGGAGCAGCGTCGGATGAACGGGGCAATCGCTGGACCATCGTCGACGACGATGTGGGTGGACAAGTATCGGCCGAAGAAGTTCTCGGACCTTCTTGGGGAGGACGTGAGTCTCACACGAGGCTTGTCTTGTCCGGACTGAAGCTGATTATCGCAGCGGGTACACCGAGAAGTCATGAATTGGCTGAAGGAATGGGATAAGTGTGTCTTCAGGCGGGTAGTACCGGGGAAGAAGAGGCGGATAGACGACCGAGAGAATATACCGGTGAGTAAACCACCCTTGACTGCCACGATCAAAGTCTGATGCGAACTAGATTGACCCGCTGGGAAGACCCAGAGAACGTGTAGGTCGTCTCTCTCCTGCCAGCCTCGACTGATCGAAGAATGCAGATTCTGCTCCTCTCCGGTCCGCCAGGATACGGTAAAACCACCTTGGCCCACATTGTCGCCCGGCACGCCGGATATCGAGTCCTCGAGATCAATGCATCCGACGATCGGTCCGCTGCGACCGTCTCCACGCGGATCAAGAACGCTGTCGATGCTGGTACAGGCATCGCCAGTGAGGGGAGGCCGACTTGCATTGTCATCGATGAAATTGACGGAGCGAGTGGAGGCGGTGATACGGTCAGTAGGATTTCGAAGGAGTCTTCAGATGCTCACAAATGAGCAGAGCTTTGTCCGGAGTTTGATCAAATTGATACAGGATGTGCCGGCACGGCGGAAAAGTGGATAACTCTGCTCCATCCAAGCGATTGAGCTGATATGGTACAGGCAATACTCCTGCAAGGCCACTGAGACGGCCGATAATCTGCATCTGCAATGACCTGTGAATCGTCTTCCTCCTGCTCCCAGAGACTCCTAGCCTGACCGCACGCTAGTTATGCGACATCACTGCGACCTCTACGCCCTTTCGCTCGGATAGTGCGATTCCGAAAACCCCAGGCGCAGTTCTTGGTCGGACGATTACGGGACATTTGCGATCGAGAGACCCTCTCAGCGGATCTGCGAGTGCTGACGAGCCTGGTCGAAGTGACAAGCGGGGATGTGCGGAGCTGCCTCAACACTTTACAAGTCAGTAGCCGTACTATACGGCAATCCCAGCTGATCCCAGTAGTTCATCAAATCTAAATCAGCTAGCGTGACTGACGAGGCGATCAAATCCTCCTCGGTTGGCCTCAAAGACTCGGGTACCACCTTACAATCAGTCTGGAACTCCCTTTTCATACCCATCGCTGCCAAACAACGGCGGAAAACGGCTGGTATCGATGACGGGCGATACGTCAACCGCCTCGCATTCGATGTACAGGCATGCGGGGATTACGATAAGGTCGTGCAAGGGTGTTTTGAGCATTATCCCAATTTGAAACCCTTGGATGCGAGCTTGCACAACGTGAATCGGATGCACGACTGGCTAGCATATTACGACCGAGTATCTACACAGGTCAACGAAGAGCAGGATTACGAGCTCATGGCGTATCTCCCATACGCTGTTGTACCGTGGCACAGCCATATGGCGGCCCCTGCAAATAATGCTAAGCCAACGGAATGGCCGAAGGCGGATTTCGAGGTGAGCCATGAGGTCATAGCTGAGCTGATGAGGTAGAGCTACCAAACCCGCATCGCGAATGAAGAGGTGGCGAAAGGCCTCAAGACCTGTATACCGCCTATGCTACGCTCCCTCTTCCCAACATCCACGGCCTTGACAGAGCTTATCCCTCTGTTGATGCGAATCATCTCACCGCCGCTCAAGCCGGTGAGCCATCATAAGCTAATACGGCCGCAAGACTAAAGATTGTCTCAGGTCAATGCCAATATCGTCAAGCCTGCTGAACGAGCCGTCCTCTCCCGCCTTGTTGAACTCATGATTGCACTTGGCCTGAGTTTCTGGTTGGAGAAGGCTGAGAATGGGCAACCTATGATGCGGCTCGAACCGTATGTCCAGTAGCCACAACACTTGTCCCACCTGACGCTCCAGACCAATCGACGTATTTGTGCAATACGATGGCAAACGGGCAGAGGACATTGCGGCTTCCCGGTTTGCCGTCCGGCAGCTCGTCGCCCAGGCTGTGAGTCTTTCCTGTAACAGCAGATCAGCAGAGCTGATTTGGCTAGATGGGTGCCGAGACAGCACGGCGGAGAGGCGCAGCTGGAGCAGAAGGCAGTACCGATACGGCGCAATCGCTTGCCGGGATGTATGGGGTCGCGAAGTGAGCTGGCGTCGTTCAGCAATCTGCATTTCAAGCTAAGGATCCATGGTGTCTCAGGAAGGGAAGAGCTGCGGATGACGTATCGAAGACCGAGGCTGTTTGTCCTAGGTTTTCGGTGTGACTATGCTAATGAGCCGCAGCCCGCCAGCGACTTCTTCGGACGGCGTGTTACGAAGATCTTTGCCGTATCGACCAGGATAGATGATGATGAAGGTGAGTCTATCATGGCTCGTGGCTTGCTGATTTGACTGTCATCAGTAACCCAAGTCCTTGAGCAGCCGAAGAAGCGATTCCGCGCGCTGTACAAGTTCCACGAGGGCTCTTCCAGCGCTGTCAGGAAGAGCGTCAAGATGGCCGCTTTGATGTAAAGCGGGCTTGCACAAAGTGTCCTGATGGTTCTGGGGAGCTAATCAAAATGCTTTTGAGTGACATGATCCCCGGTAACCGAGCTTTACCGTTGTGATATCGGCGCCTACTCCGAGGCTAGGCAAGATTACAGGGATTCAGGGCCTCGTAAAGCAGACCCCTAGTGACTTGAAACTCGGTGACGCAAACGGGCGCTGGGGTCGGTCGCCCTGTCGCGATTTTTGAAAGGTAGGACGGTAAATCCAGGGAGCCTTGATTACCGAGTGCCGAGCCAACCCCAATTGGGTGATTGCGCAATTCCACCCTGAATCCCCTTGTCCCCTTCCCCTCGTTTTCGCTGGCGTCCCGCCCTGGACCACCCATTCCGTTCGTTTTGGCCCCCAGGCCTAGGCAGTTCTATTCCTTCTTTTCGTCTCCGTCCATATCATTATCCCATCAAACGTATACGAGCCCGAAGCTCGAATTCGCGACCGCGAGCCGACCTCTCCCCTCGTTGTGATTTGGATCCCGCTGAGCATCGTGAGTTTGTATCTGAGATGTTTGGGGAGGCGATGCGGAGCGCGGAATGTTCCAGATAAGGGGAATGGAGCGCTTTGGGGTGCTTCCTGTTGACGGGGATTGAGCGGGGAAGGGTCAGCGTGGTGAAGGGCATCGACGTCGTTGCGTCTACAGACGGTCATGTGAGAGGGCGCGGAGGTGAGAAAGGATGTGGGATGAGTCGACGAGGATGGTCGCGTGCAGGCCAGGCGCTGTTGTCGCCACATACCCGAGACAACCTTCCTTGTCTCTCGTAGCACCCATCCTCCTCCACTATCCCCTGTCCTCGACTTACGAAATCCGATTCGGTGCTCCTTACACCTCTCCATTTCGCTTTGGGCCATTGCGATGCCCCCATCCGACAGGAGGATTGCGCTGACGAAATTGCTACCTTCTTCGCCTGCGCATCCTCTTTCTATCACACCCATTCCTGCATCAACTACAATCTCCACCCGTCCCTCCCAACATTCACCATCCCATCACCATCTCACCACTCTCCTTGCGACCTATTATACACGCGGACGACGTATCTATCCCTCATCGCGTGGCACAATAGAGCTCGCGACCCAATCCAACATCCTCCTTCATCCAGTGTCATCGCCGATAAACGATACCGTCATTCGTCCGTCGATCTGGCATTCATATCAATCATCTCCGTTCACATCGACTCAATTCCGGCATCACTCGATTGGTCATCCGAACCAGTCATCCCCGCCAAGCTGGGCGCATAACCTCCCAGCCACATCCCTGCGACCTCCTTGTGCACGTTTGAGATTCGTCTCGCGGCACGTCCTCCTCTTCACATCTTACCCATAATCAACATCATCAGAATTCCAACCACTCAATCAAGCAGACCATCACCGAAACACCCACGCATTCGTTAGCGAATCAACCCAATATTTCTACCGACAAAATGACCAACCTCTCACCCTTCTCCGGATCACCCGTTTCAATACATAACGAGATCAACGTTACCCCCGTCGTTGCCGCTCAACAACCGAAGGCGGCATCCAAGTCCAAACCTCGCAAGCGCGTCAATACCGCCGAGAAGCGACATCAGCACAACGCGATCGAGCGTCAACGTCGCGAGACACTTAACGGCAAGTTCCTCTCGCTCGCTCGTCTCCTGCCGTCACTGGCATCTCACCGCCGCCCGTCCAAGTCTGCTATTGTCAATGGCTCCATCTCGCACCTGACGTATCAACGCGACCAGCGTCTTCTCGCTGCCAAGCTTCTCCGCCGCATGTGCGCCGAGCACGATGAGCTTCTCAACGAAGTCAACGAGTGGCGCAAGGCAAACGGCTATGCGCTTAAGGACAGCGGCTCCGCTTGGAACGCGGAAGTCGATGATGTTTGCAGCGTCGAAAAGGAAGTCTTTGGCAACTTCGCTTCGATGGGGAACGATGGTGATGATGACGACGATAATGACATGGTCAACGAAATGAGCCTTGATCAGGCAGCCGCCGCTGTCGCTGCGTCATTCGGCAACGTTCAAAGCCTCATCACCCCTCGATCGTCTACCGATGTCGACGCCATCGCGCACTCACAGGCGATGTTCGGTAATATGCCCGTCGTTGACAAGCGCCCGGTCAAGGCGACTCCCACTGTCAACGGCCTGCACTGGTCGAACGACTTTGCCTTCAACGTCAACCCTACTTCGGCCCCATCGACCACAAGCTCGCACCCGTTCAGCAACTTCTTGTCCGACTCGTTCGAACAGTCTTCCTCCGGCTCACCGACCAACTCGCAGCCCGGTGCTGTCCTCACACCGCCGATGACCGGTGATATCAACGTGTACACCCACACCCCCTCGCCGCGGTCATCGAACGCCTCGACCGATGAAAAGGACGTCCCGCAGCAGCAACCTCACACATGGTCTCCCGAGCACATGCTCTTCCTCGCGCAACAGCAACGCCAGCAGCAGCAACAGCAGCAGCAGCAGCAAGCGCATCTCGTCCAGTCACACGCGGCCGGTTACGGTCGTCCGAGCCATGTCGCGCCGAACAGCATGTACCCCCAGCCGGGTCAGCAGCCGCAGCACGGCCAAAACTTCGGGAACGACGCCTTCACCCAATCGCTCCTCGCCAGCTTGTTCCCGCACAACGCCGCTTCAGCTGAGCAAGTGCAGCAATGGCGGACAGTCGCGCTCGGCGGTATCCTTGGCCAACAGCAACAAGGTCCCTTGCAGCAGACCGCACAGCCTTCGCTTGACGAGCTCAAGGTGAGCTTATTTATCTCTCGATAAGCTTTCAGTTGCTGATGTTGCCCTAGAACGCGATTCGAGCAGGCATGGGCCTTGGTCTTGGCATGGCGGGGGCCGGCGTCTGGCCGGAGGGTCAGAACCATGCGGTTGAGGGCTTTTGAGGGACTACTGCTGTAAAGGGCGTTGGACTTGCTTGTATACGTCCAGCGTGATCTTGTAAACGGGCTTAGGGCTATGAGCTTGATTGGTCTATTCGTCGACGGGTTATCTGGGTTCGTTGTAGTCTGGATGTAGGGCGATTTTGGAAAACACCTGCTGCGAAATGGCGAGCACGACGGCTGACTACCTCACTCACGGCCGAAGGACGGATCAGGTTTCAGCGTAGATGAAGGAGAGCCGGAATTGCGCCTCGGAAGGGTTTGGCCGGCTGGATGGTGTGAGCATATTGTGAGCAGTCATTGCAGCTTTCCTCTGCTAGAAAGCAAGGGGGGCAGTCATCGAGTAGCAATCTCGCCAGCTCAAGGGCGACTCCAAGGGCTCTGATATTGCCCCTGCAAAACAAAGTCAGGCAAGAGAAATGATTGCATCTGCCTCTGCCTTTGGCAGGAGGAGCTACCCCGTGAGCCTGCCATACGACTCATCCTTCATCGTCCCACAGTAGATGTCAGGGTACCAGAAGGGAATATCCCGACTTGTAGCCGGATTGGTTTGGATGTACAACATTGCTGTGTCTGCATAAGGCGTCTCGGGGAGCCATCCAGCCTTCTTTGTAAAGTGCCGTCCTGATCGATCCGGGATGAGAGGCAATTTGCTCTTGTCAGTCTTGCACCAACCTTTTCAGCATATGGGACGAGATCGTGGAGCTAGTCCCAGAAGAGGTATGGGAACTCCTGACCGACCTCAGTATCAGCCCGGGGCTGAGAAGTCAGGAAATCGGATGCAGGCGCTCCGGATTTAGCGGGATCATCCAAGTGAGTACCTGTTGGAGCTGATCATGAAACCCAAGATTTCGGAGTGAGGTGCTTGGGAAACCCGGAACTGCAAGAATACCGGACGTCGAGCCCGAGGCTATCGACGGTGCTTTCAGTGAGCTTTCTGCGGCTCTCTCCAGGGTTCTGTCATTGCGTCAGATTCCGGGTTGGGCTTCTCAGACTCCGAAATCTTGTTGTTTGGCTCGCCGGAGTGTGGATGTGAGGTCATACATGAGGATCAGCAAGAGTGTCCAGCCAGTCTTTGACTTTAGGGGAAAGATTGTGAGGCAATGAGTGACATCGAGGACCATCGAAATAGGTCGCAAATGTGGTCTTCTTTTTGCGGAAAGTAATCCTTACACTTTGCCTAGAGATGTCTCGTGATAGGGCACGCATCCTCCCACCTCCCCATAATGGATGTGTTCCGGCCTGAAGGGAGGTGAATGATGGCGAGGCAAATGAGTACAGTATAGGGAGCGAGTTCAGGCGTAGATACTCGTTTCAGGTAGTGCGAGTCTCGGCGGTTTATGAAACCTTCTCCGCTTAATTTCAGGGGCTAAAATGGGAACGCCCGTCGGATGGTGTTTCAGAGTTGTTTGCCCTCCCACTCTTGTTGATCGGATCCAATTCCCATGCGATGGACCGAAATGCGCACGCATGGACCGTTCAACGCAGGGCTTTGGGCCAGGGCGGTGTAGAAGATCGTTGTTGACGCTCCACCCAACCCCCGGACCCTGTTCACATTCCCCCCCCTTTTTTCGAGCTAGGCCCGCCTAAACCGTTTCGTGACCCGTCCTTTGATTGGCATTTGCGTTTGGGCCTCTCTTGCCTTCTCTCATCGTTTAGCTAACGACAGCAATTTCAATACTCCCACACACCGTTCGACGTCAACACACTCCTTCAATACCAGACACTCGTTTCGACTGGCCTGCACCGCCACCATACGAATCCTCGACCTAATATGCGACTATCAATCGCGTTCCTCGCCGCCCTCCCTTTGGTCTTCGCATCCCGCCACCATACTCAAAAACGGCATACTCACCATGACGCGGCCAAGCGTAACTTTGAGCTCGGGAGACGGAATAGTGAGAACGTGACCAGCAATGAGCTGGAGAAGAGGGACTCGTTCAATGGGAGGGGGACATTCTTTTACGTCGGGATGGGTGCCTGCGGTGAGTTCAGAGTTCTTGCACCGGTGATGAGCGCCGCTGATCGTTTTCTTCCCCGCATCCTTTCCCCACCATCTTGCTCGTCCGCTTGATCGCCATCATCTGCTTGCGTCCCTCCCCCTCTCCTAAACTGGTCACAGGCCAAATGTCGCAAGATCCCGACCTGATGGTGGCTCTCAGTCAGTTCATCCCCGTTTCTACCCCCTGATAGCGCTGACATCTGCTCTAGACACTGCCCAATATGGTGGCGGCTGTCAGTCATTCGTCCATGTTTTGAGGGCTCGATACTGACAAATCTAGATCCCGGTCCGCATTGCTTCAAATCCATCACAATACAATCGAACGGTATCACAGTCGGTGGCGTCCAGATCATGGGTACGTTGGTCAGACGAGACCGAGAAGAGCGGTGCTAATTTGGCATAGACGAGTGCCCGTCGTGCGCCTACGGAAGCTTAGATATGTCTCCAGGAGTGAGTGACTATCTCTGCTGTCAAAAGTAAGGCTTGACAAAGAATTTGCTAGCTCTTCAAACATTTTGCCGATGAGGGTGTTGGTGATCTCGCGATCACTTGGTGGTATGACGGCGACGGTGGCGGCGTTAGTCTAATCCCAAGTCCGCTTGACCGGACATTGACCTTCCGCGCAGTCCTCTCCTACCACGACCAGCCAAACCCCAACTTCAACATGGCAGGCACCTACCTCGACATGGTCCCCATCGCCTTCCACTCCAGCCTGGACCCCTAGCACCAGCTCAATCCCAGCTTGGACCCCCTCCACATCCACTTCGGTCGCACCGACCTCGACATTAAGTACATCGACCTGGGTCGCACCCTCATCCTCCTCATCGACCTACTCCGAGCCTTCATCCTCCTCCTCATCCTCCTCCTCATCCTCCTCCTCCTCCTCCTCCTCCTCCTCCTCCTCCTCCTCCTCCTCCTCTACCTCCTCCTCCTCTACCTCCTCCAGCTGGTCGAGCGCATCATCATCGTCTAGTTCGCTCAACAGCACATCCGCGAACCCCTTCGCGGTGGTCTCCAGCTTTTCCGCCTCGAGCACCTCCGCATCCGTCTCAGCATCCGCCAGCGCAACTTCAGCGAGCAGTGGCAGCTCGACCGACCACAGCGCCACCACCGACATACAGGGCAACCTGGGTATGTTGAACGGTCTGGTCACCAACTACGGCCAGATCGTGGTCGTCGCCGCTGGTGGATACGCATAGCCCGCTCGGACACTTGACAGAACTTTACGGACAATGTAGTTATGTAATGACAGTTTTCAAACTCCTTCGCTTTTGCGCTTTCTTGGCTGAATACAGCTCTCTTCCCTTCGCCCTGTGGGCAATAGGTTCCTCGACCCATGATCATATACGTCTGCTGATCCTAGTGATTTCCTCGACTGTCTATATTGGACGCAATGCCATAATTGCCTGCTCTCTGCCTATTATGAATTAGGGCAGTTTTTCCGCCGCCACGGAGAATTTGTCTTCGGATAAGCATCGGATCAATCTGAATGCCTCCTGTTCCCGCCGCAATGTGCCCATCATCGCGCATGCATTCTGATCTACCAGTCATCGTTCCGCCCGGGCAGTGGAGTCTCACGCACAAAACGATTGACCAAAGGTTTCTCTGCCCACCCTTTCGAAGCTGTGGTTCCGGTCGAATCGCTAACCTGTTCCTTTCGACCTGCAAGACTACAAGTTTCATCACGATGTCGCCCAAGGCCAATGACCAGATGGACCGCTCCTTCCTGACCGCCTCGGTGCCTGGGCTGCTCAAGAAGCTCACGACAGAAGAGAAGGTTTCGCTCTTTGCTGGACGGGATTGGTGGAAGTGAGCTGGCGTTCTCCTTTGAATCGAATCAAGCGGAGCTAATGGAGATAGTACGGTGCCGATTCCGAGGCTTCAGGTTCCTAGGTGAGTCCAGCGGCTGGATGAAGATGTGTAGGCGCTGAGAGATATAGTGTGAAGGTTTCAGATGGACCCAATGGTGCTCGAGGGGAGTCGTTCTACAAGAGCAGTGAGTCCAGCACCCTTCCGTCGAAGTCAATCAATCTCACTCCTGATTTCTCCTAGCACCGGCAGTCTCACTCCCCAATGCAACGTGCATCGGTGCGACCTTCGACGACAAGCTCGTCAATCTCGCCGGTGGACTCCTCGCAGCAGAGACGAAAGCGCGCAACGCCGTCTGTCTCCTCGCTCCCACCATCAATATCCAGCGCTCCCCTCTTGGCGGACGGGCATTCGAGTCCTTCTCCGAAGATCCGACGCTCTCTGGCCGGATTGCCGCGGCGTATGTCAATGGGCTTCAGGCGGAAGGGGTGTCGGCTACTATCAAGCATTTCGTGGGGAACGATCAGGAGCATGAGCGGATGGGCGAGGACTCGATCATCACCCCGAGAGCATTACGCGAGATCTACCTCCGCCCCTTCCAGATCGCCGCGAAGTTGAGCAAACCATGGGGATTCATGACGGCTTACAACAAGTTGAATGGGATCCACTGCTCGGAGAATGAGTGGTTATTGCAGGAGGTATTACGGAAGGAGTGGAAGCATGACGGGCTGATCATGAGTGATTGGTATGGGACGTATTCTGTCTCGGACAGCATCAATGCGGGACTCAACCTCGAGATGCCGGGTCCGGCGGTGTGGCATGATCAGAAGCTCGTCGCTCACCTTATCGGGGCACACAAGATCGACATGCGGCAGGTCGATAAGATGGCGGGGGAGATATTGAGATGGGTGCAGAAGTTGGCCAAGGCGAATGAGGAACTGGTGTATGCTGTGCCGAGCAAGGAGAAGACGAGGATGGCATCAAAAGAGGCGGACGCGAAGATCCTTCGACGGATCGCGACGGAAGGGATGGTCCTTCTCAAGAACGATGACTCGGTACTTCCCATCAAGTCGAAGAAAGTCGCCGTTATCGGTCCGAACGCCAAAGCTCGAGTCCTCACCGGAGGCGGATCAGCCATACTTCGTGCTGCGTGGAGTTCATCACCCTGGGAAGGGCTCGTCGCCAATAAGCCAAGTGGCGTCGATCTGACTTACTCCCTCGGTGCCAAAACAGCCAGATACCTCCCGATCCTAGACGAGAACTTCACCTGCCTAGACGGTTCCCCCGGTTTCGACCTCCGGCACTACGCCATCGTAGACGACCAACAATCCGCCCAACCCACCGTCACTGACAAGTACGACGACTCGGACATGCTCATGGCGGATTTCCATCACCCCGATCTGGGGACGCAGTGGTTCACCGAAATTGAGGCAATTTTCACCTCGCCGATTGACGGGGAGTACGAGTTTGGAATTGTCGTGACAGGGATGGGATGGGTTTGGGTGGATGGGGAGATGGTGGTTGATAATTCGAAGAATCAGGTTAGGGGTTCGAGTTATTTCAATAATGGGACGGTTGAGGTCAAGGGGGTGCTCAAGGTGCAGAAGGGCAAGGTAGCTCCAACCGACATCTGTGCTCCTCGGAGATCGTCGCTGAAGTCACTCGTTGCTCTCCTAGAAATACACCGTCAGGATGCTACACGACTGCCGCCGACCACCGTCCGCCGACACCGGCGAATCCACGCCGTTCACGATCATCGCCATGCGTCTCGGATCATTCCCCGTCATTGACCCAGGCCAAGCAATCGCCGATGCTGTCGCACTCGCCAAATCATCCGATACCGCACTGATTATTGCCGGTCTGAGCGCCGACTGGGAGTCCGAGGGGTACGATCGACCTGACCTTTCCCTGCCCTTGCGGACCAACGATCTCATCCACGCTGTAGCCCTGGCTAATCCGAAGACCGTGGTCGTCATCCAAGCCGGCTCGGCTGTGTCGATGCCTTGGCTAGACAAGGTAGCCGGGGTCGTGTATGCCTGGTACGGGGGTAATGAGTGCGGTAACGCCATCGCCGAGATCGTGTACGGCTCGGTGAACCCGTCGGGCAGATTACCACTATCATTCCCGAAGAAGGAGATCGACATAGCCGCGAATCTGAACTACAAGTCCGCGCGGACAAAGATGTATTACGAAGAGGGAATCTGGATGGGGTACAAGCATTTCAATGCCCGTGGAATCGCACCGATGTTCCCATTCGGCCACGGATTGAGCTATACGACATTCAACTATTCCGATCTCAAGCTCACGAGCCCACCCAAAGCAGGAGATAGCGTTGATGAATGGAGTGTCGGCGTCAGTATTCGGGTCACCAATTCGGGTAAAGTGGCGGGAAGTCATTCCGTGCATTTCTACACCTGTCCGCCAGAGGAGACTTCGACGGGTCTGAGACATCCCTCGCATACATTGCAGGGGTATGGGAAGGTGCACGATCTCGCGGCGGGGAAGAGCGAGCTCGTTGAGGTGGTTCTAGACAAATGTAAGCTACTTCCGCCATACTGTTGGAGGGGAGACAGCGCTGATGTGAGGTGTAGACGCGGTGTCACATTGGGATGAAGGATGGAAGACCTGGCGTGCGGAGTTAGGTGAATGGACGGTCAAAGTCGGGGTGGATGCGCAGACTATGTACGGGGCAGCGACATTTGCGATCGACCGGGATCTGGAATGGACCGGGATATGAGTGGTGCGAGCGGGTCTGCAAGAACGAAGCCGATATTCAAATTAGGCTTGGAGACACTTCACGTATATCTGTGCATCATCCAACGAGTGCCCTGTTGTATTATCGCATATGCACGACAGACTGCCAAGCCAAGCCGAGCCGAGCCATGCATCATTCCTCATCACTCAAAATCATCCCCACCCCCGACCCCGCCTCGCCGACGCCGCTGCTTCCTAGCATCCCGATGCCTTTGCTTCCACTCCCTAGTCAACCCCAATTTATCCCTATCCCAAATCTCCCTCATCGCTTTGTCGTCCCCTCTCCTCCAGAACCCCTGTCCGGCAGCCTGCTCTTGCTGCTCGAGATCGGTCGGGAAGAACATGGGGATGGAAGGGTCGGGGTCGAAGACGATTTTACTGCTCGACGATTGGGCAAGGGGTTCGAGGGGTGCGATCTCGTCTTCGATTCGCTGGCTGGGTTTGGCGATGGGAGCAAGGGGGACGTCGAGGTCGGCTATCTCGAGGTCCGGGTTGAGAAAGGCGAGCAGGGAGACTGCGTCACACTATGTCAGCGTGGTACGAGGAAGTAGGGAGAGACGTACCTGTCGTAGAGGCAGACGGGTCAAAGAGCGATTTGAGGGTGTTGGGCTTGGCAGTAAGGGGTGGATCCGGGTCGGCTGACTCCTCGCCATCGCCCGTCTCGTCCGTCTCGTCCATGTCCTCGTCTTCGTCTTGCGATGACCTGTCTTCTTCATCTGATGAGTCATCCTCAGAAGTCGAATCATCCTCATGCCCGCTTTCTGAACTGTCGTTCGAGCTCGTCGATCCGGCCCCGCCTCTCAATCTCAATGGTGTCGTAGCCTCCTCGTCTTCCTCGTAACTCTCCTCAAATCCAGCCCATTCGTTCCGCTTCTTCGTATTGCCTCCAGGATCTCGATGACCGGAAGCGACGTCTCCCAGGAGTGATCCGAAGACTTGCAAGGCTGTACTACGCTCTTCTCTCGCAAGCTCGAGGATAGGTGCGGGTAACGATGTTGCTGGTCCGTGCTCTGCGTTTCTTGCTGATTCGACGGGACGAGAGGGCGGTGTTGAATGAGGCGACATCTCTCGCTGGGGGAGGAGCGGGGATGACGGCGCCGACTCCGCCATCGACTCGGCCGCAGGCGAAACGGAGCGATTCTCAGCGGGGTCGGGAATCTGAAGCGGAAGGTGTCGGTTGGCAAACAGGGGCGATGTCTCTTTGTCGACGAGCGTGGACTCGCGAGGCCGTGCACGTTGTTCGTCGGCGAAGATCTCTGTATCCGGATTGTCCGCCAGATCTTTGTCGTTTCCCAGCGAGCCGAGACTCGTCCGCAGACGGGTCCCTCTCACCACCTCTTCCTCTACGACCTCCCCATCGACGACTCTCCTCCAGACGCCCAGCACCGCTCGTCCGTCCTCGTCTGCTTCCTCGTCGTCCTCCAGGCTCTCGTAATCCCACGTTTCATCGGCTTGGGATTTCGCAGGTTGATACTCTGAAAAGCTTGACTTGGATAGATGCATCGGGTCCCAGCGGGACGGGTCGATCACTCGTCGTCTAGCTCGACTCGGAGCAGCCCGAGGCCGTTTGGCTTTCATGATTGAGGAGGAAGCAGGACAAGGCACGATGGGATGGTTTGCTCGCATGGACACTGGTCGTATCAGGTGATGAGATGGTGTGAGGCGCCAAAACTGCACCCAAAACCTGGTTAGCCAGAACATCAATGAGGAGGACTTGATTGACCTTCTTGGATGCATAGTTGTCCTCCGTGGGAACTCGGGTATCCTGAGCTGTCTTCCCGAAGCCCTCTCTTGCAGCAAAATGAGCTGATCGTTTCCGCTTTTTCGCAATTCCAGCTTGCACGACCTCGGGATCGGGGTTCCTCTCCTTTTCGATCCTGATTTCCGCTCAGCACGAGCGGCAGGAACGGGTATGGGACCTGCCTAAACTCCCATCTTGGCTTAGCTTCCGCGAGCTTGAGCTGAACGCCTCGCCAGAATGATCCGGACATGATGTTGAGACCTGCCTCCGTCATCATTAGCGTTTGTAAATGGAGAAGATAGACGAACACTTCTTGAGTTGGACAGGGGTGGTGTCAAGGGTGAGGAAGGTGTATGGTCTGGGCCGGCCTGCAGTCCGGGGAAGATCAGTAGAGATTCAGGTCATCCAGAGAGGATGACAGACCGAGAGCATCAGGCTGAAGCTCATCGACATCTCGCACCGTCCCGAAGCTGGAGAACCGGTCTCGAATATGATCTGACGAGATGTTGGATGTCAATCCGGTGATGTATAGGCGGCGACGGATGACTGTTATGTCAGTCATTACGTCGACTGTTGCCCCAAGACGACTTCCTTTGCCGTCAACCAGAACAACCAGAACGAGCCTCAAAATCCCCATGAAACACACGTCCGGGATCACGTGACGCACACGCGCCATCACGTGACTTTTCCTCATGTCTAGCTCCTTCACATCTTGATGACGGCAAGACGACCGAGACGTGCGAAAGCGAGGGCTGAAGTGTTTGACATGGCGGTGAGGCCGAGCCTCCTCCATCGCGTGTACATTCAGTCCCTCCTTTCCCGCCGAGCCATGCGGGAGGACTTAGCACTCGAGATGTACAAGCGAGCCGTCGGCGTCTGCCAAAGTATCTCCTCTTCCCTGATCATTCTCCCGCGTGTCTGATACATGATACCGTACAGCTCACGACGAAACGTTCCGACCGACCCATCCTACCACACAGCAAGGGTTCCAAGCTTTCATACATGACCTCTCGAGTTTGCTTGAGGAGCTTGGGATGGAAGTTAAGCGGGGGAGGGAGGAGATTGGAAAGGGGAAGGAATGGGTTGTACTTGTGAGCTCCACCCATCTTGCCCCAAACTTCTATCTCGGGTCGGCAGCGCTTCAACTTGGGTGACTGCTCACCATGACGCGGCGATTTTAGGTGAATAACGATCCAAACGATGTGGCTCTTCACGCAACCGACCTCACACCGATCGAGATAGCTTACTACCGCGAAGTCGTGCGTCTACTATGTCCGCCTTCTCTCTGTACTGGATTTTCACTGATGGACGTCCCCAGATACAAGCGATAATGACCTCCTACCCCGCCAATTCGATCGGCTCAACACACGCTCTCCGCTTGAGGAGCGAGCTGCAAGGGAATATGGCCGGTCTGACGGCTCAAGCATTACTCGGGTCTCTCACCTCACGAGGTTGGCTCGCCAAGTCGAAGTGTGCCCTTAACGACCGGCAGAACCAAAAAGGCTAATGAAGGTATAGGCGAGGACGGTATAGCCTGGCGCCGAGGGCGATGATGGAGTTGGAGACGTACCTCAACCAGGAGTTCGAAGATTTCGTGCAAAAGTGTCGGAAGTGCGAAGGGATGGTCCTTACCGTTAGCCTTGCATCTTGTTCAGCTCGAAGCTAACTATGTCTCAGGGCATCGTTTGTGACAATGGCGAATGTTGGTCGAGCATTGTCTGACCTCGCTGATGGCGACCAGGCGATTCTCACCTCCACAACTACTGCCTCGACACTCTCCGCCGATCTAATCGCAATTCCTGTCCCGCATGCAAAAAGTCATTCGAGGATCAGCCGCCGAGACATGCGGGCGAGAAGGCTGTACCTCGCACCGAGGACGAATGGCGAGGCGAGGGCGGGAGGAAGAGGAAGCGGGCGAGTAAGGGTGTAAGGTCTTCGGGCGATGACGAGGAGGATGCGGAGGATGACTTGGAGGAGGAAGATGGGGATGGTGCTGGGGACAGCGTGGGCCATGTGGGTGCTGGACCGGTCCGTCGACTACTTTATCCCATAGCAAGCTCACTCAGTCTAAAGGCGACTTGGACTGCATCGCGGAGCCGGAGGGCCAAGGGGACTGTCATTCCAGAGACACAACCGGAAGATGGTGTTGAGGATGACGAGGAAGGGGAAGAGGGTGCTCGGCCTTCGCGGCGGAGGAGATGAAGTCGGTCAGTCTCCCCTGCTCCCCCTCCCTTAGAGCGACGAAGCTGACAGGGACAAATCTTACAGGTTCATCGTCATATACATCATTGTCGTTATGTCATCTCATGACCCATGTATTCTAACTGTGTATACCATGCACGATGCTCCCAAATCCTCCTTGCGCCTCTTCATCTCCTCTGATCAATGTACCATCGCCCTATGCCCTTTCGCACCCTTCGGATCCCCACGTCCTCGCCCTCGCCGGGTTGGTCCAGGTTCGAAGAGCCCTAGCAAGCCGAGATGCTTCTTCACCACCGGCTCTTCTTCTCTTCTCGACTGTCCCTCTCCGCTCCCATCGTGAGTTCCCGCTGTGATCAACCCCTCCATGGCAGTGCCGAGACTCGCGCTGCTCCCAATACGAACCCCTCCAGAACCCCTTCCCCGCCCAGGCTCGTCTACTCGCTCCTGCGTACCCGTTCCAGGGAGCAGCGCCGACATCCCCGGTACCGATCTCGCTCGTCCACGTGCAACCACCGTCGGCCCACCTCGGTACTGGTGAGCCGCAAAAAGGCCATCATCGTCCCTCATCACCGTCAATGAGCGGGGTTCTGAGAGTGAGCGGCCGATGTGAGGGACCGGGCCTTGGGGTGCCGTACTGGAAGTCGAAGGAGTTGGTGGTGCGGAGGGACGCATGTCGTGCATTCTTCTATCAAGTACTCATCAGTCTCCCTCCGCCTGACTAGAAACCCGAGCTGGAGAGGAACTCACTGTGAGAACGCGCGAGAGATGGAGCCGAGTCGCTCTTGACCGCCTTTGCTCAAACCAGATGAGGACGATCGGAGCGGAGGGCCAGAGGTCGGACCAGGGGATGCCAGGGGCTTCTGGGAGGAAAGGTGGGTGGGGTGTACTGGAGGGAGAGGAGGTCGAGGATGGGGCGGGGTGAGGATGGTTGATGGGGATGGGAAGAGGCTTTGGCTTTCGGGCTGGGAACAGAGAGCGAGGATAGGCATTTACAGGATCAGACGCTGCTGGAAGAAGACTCGTAACTGCTCACATCCTCTTGATGGTCCCATCGCGAGCGCAGGAAGCAGGTAAAGCAAGAGAGGAGGCCGTCCATATTCTCGACCTTTCTTATCGATGGAAATCCCTAGCTTGATGTCGGGAGGCGAATTGCGCTCATCGAGGCCGTTTTTGGTATGACGCCTTTGGTCCCGACGTCGGCAAAAGGTGAGTCACCTTCGGGTCAGATCGGGACCGAGTAGAGTCCTTGACATCACCACCCGAAGGTGTCTGTAGATGAATGATGGGAAGGAACGGGAATGGTCATACGAGACCGCTTCTCCGCCAATCACTTCCGTCATAGTACGCTCTTCAGCGGACTCGTTTTAAAAATCGGCCCGAGGACCGGCAGTCGATTCTCGCCAGTACCGGGACGGCAAAAATTCGCAGGGTGCAGAAGATGAGACATCGCGTTTTCCCTGGTGGAGTCCTTTGAATTTGCGAAAGGAGGGTGCGCGGTGAAGATGCCGAGAGAGCGACCATGGGCGCACGTCTCGAGGAGGGAAGACGTTACTGATCGCATCAAGTCCGACATGAAAATCACGCCAAGGTGAAAATGTGATGAAACAATAATGGCAAGCGTTTCAGGATACTTCCGGGTATCCCTGAAACTTAGGAAAATGGCGACTCTGTCACGAGACCCACCTATCCGTCGACTTCTGCTTAGCCGGCCTCCATGCGCGGCATAATTCACTCTCAGATCGTGTGAGGTGTCGGAAATCGGTGCATGTCAAGTGGATCTGTGCTTCTCCGGGTCTCTGCAGTGCCCCTAGTCACCCAATGACTTCCCTGACGATCGTTCCCCACGCCTTCGTTGTTCCTGCTTGCGAGAGGGGATCAGCGGATATGTGAGGGCGCCCAATCGTCCTGCTCCTTTGGAAATCTGTTCAGGTCCTATCCCCAAACTTCTGATTGCCCGCTGCAACGTGTCATGGGGGCGATGCAAAGCAGGTCAAGGGATATCTACCTGACTTCCATCCTCTTCTTCCCCATCCACCATCCGATTCAACGTATCCGCCAGACGACTGATTACATATAATACCAGTCAAGGCGAGATCCCGATATCAGTCAAACCCCTCCAAACCGAGATCAAGATGTCCGCGCCCATCCCCATCGTGAGTTGATCAGCACACCGCACAATTCATCGTCCTCGCCACCCCCCTCTATGCGCTGACAATCTTTTCCAGCCCGTCAAGCCCCCGTGCAGCTGCACCGCTGGCGGTTCGTGTGGCGTTTGCGGCACTACGTAAGTCCGCCTCTGGGCTCCTTGTTCCACTCGCTCGATCCTCCTCCGGATCCCATGAGACCTCTTCGTCATGCCATTCATATGTCTCTATCCCCTCTATAACATTGCGAGACAAGCGGACTGGCTGATCGTCATCTATAGGTGTAATTGCGGCCCCAAATGCCGCTGCAGCTCCTAGTCGTCCACGAAGTAACCGCTGAGCCTCCTCGTTCCATCCCCATTTCTTTCTCGATGCTTCCGAAGACGGCCCCTCTTCCCATAATCGAATGTTGTACATAGACGGTCTCATCCCACTGTCGAATTGTACGAGGCGTATATTACAGGACGAGAGAGAGTGACGAGTTCAGATCGACATCTTATGTTGTCGCTACGGGAATTACGCCTTTTCCCGATAGGTTACGCTTGTGGCGGGCGTTTGTGTTGTGTCTCTTTAGCGCCACCCAAATTCCAGTGCTCGCGAGACATAGTTCTATTGCTGGCGGTCATTGCACATCCTCCGAAAAACCCCACGACGAGGCATCAATCGATCACTCCCAGACTTTCAAATCTCCAGACACCATCTAAAGGACGTCTCAGCGTAGAGCAGCCCGAATCCGTCCCCCAAAGTCGAGATATCAACAATACCCCTTCCACGGCCTGTGGCGTTTCCAACCACTACACCCATCTCCGCGCTCCTCTCATCTATCACAACGTCGTCGACACCGACATCGTCTGTACTGCAGAAGACTGGCGATCCTTGGACGCCACGTCGATTATTGCTGTGGAGAAAGGAGGTGCTTGGCGCGACTCGACCCGCAATATCAAGTATCAAAGGCTCGTGCGGTGCTTGACCAATAGAGACCGAGGTGGGATCTGGAGGGTGTTGCGGTCATGGCAGGTACGTCTATCCCTCTTTGTAATACAGTCCGGTATCGACCGGGACACCACGTTCTCTTGGCCGGCACGACGGGTTTCATGGTGGAGTTGGGTGACTGATACGAGCTGACACATTGTTCTTCTATCGCCTTTGCTCCCCTTCACCACTTCTCATGCCTGTGGACGAAACCTGACACCTCTGCATGCTACGATGACGGATGTCAATCACCACTCAGCCATCTACACCGTGTATGTCATCTCGCTCCTACTGTGCATTCCCTCGGAACGAGGAACGAGACTAACATGACTCCGCTGCGTTTAGCTTCACATCCCCTCATCATGCTCCCATGCCGAATCACCTCCCCACGCTGATCGTCACCCCTCATGGTCAGTTGGTCTCAGGACAAGTACAGAACAATCGAGCTGACGTGCGCAGGTCAACCAAATCAAATCCTCTACACCTACCTGTGCGTATCATTCACGAGACAGCCGGGCGAGCTGACCCATTCGTCCTTAGGCATACCGAAGAAGTGAATGTCTGCACCCGCTGAGGTTGTTCCAGGAATGCTGACGTTCTCAGAACCGGGTCAATTACCTCCTAACCCCCTCTCCCCAAGGTGACCTCTGCGTCGCCAAGCTCTTCCCTCCTTCTCGCCCATCCGCTGCTGCCTCCGCGTCGACACCCACCCTCGGAAAGCCTCACAACGTCGTCCGATGTGAAGCGAGTCGAGACCTACGTTGGACTATCGAGAATACAGGGGTCATGTCGCCCATCTACAAGATCGTCAACCAAGACGATACCCCTCTCTACCAGATCTCGAAACCTAATCCAAATGCGGAATTCTGGACGATGTTTTACTTTAAGTATGCTGGGCATCAGATACCGCCCAAACGCATAGAGGTAGGTCGAACAGACTGCGATGAGACAGTGGGCTGACGGGAGCTGTTCAGTTTGGGAAGGTCGCCAAGAACCCTGCGGAGAAAGGTGGTGGGACGAGGATCTCTGTGACGGGGAAGAGCGAGGATGAGAAGCAAGTCTGGCAGACTTTGGGTGTGGGAAACGAGGATTGTGTGGAGTGGGTTGTATGCTGCGCTTGCCTGAACCTTCTAGAGTGAGTCGCTGGTCTCCTACAGCTGTCATCTGCTGTGCCACCGCGCGTACCACTTACGCCCATCCAGCGACCAAATCCTCCAATCTGCCGAGAAGAAGAACGCCGCCCTCTCTCCCGCTTCCACCGTCTCCGCCGCTTCCCCGGCATCCACCTCCGTCCGACCCAACCTATCCCAACTCCACCGAGTCAACGGGACACCCGGTCCCCGGTCAGCAGGCGCAGAAATCGCATCAACCGCACCTCCGGCATCCAATCTCGCCCAACCCTATCGGAATAATGCTCCTTCGCAGATGCGAGGTACACCGCCTCCTCAAGCCAACGGTAATCAACGAGGTCAAATACCACAGGTCCGTCCGCCTGCTCAACAGGGTGCTTCGTCAGGAGGCTATGATCCCAGATCACTGAGAGGTCCCCCGCCGGGTCAAACACGGAATGGGGTGTTGAGTCGCGCTCCTCCTGCTGCGACGGGCGCAAGGAGATTTTGAGGCGCTTTACTTGGTTGGTCGGGATGATCTGTTGATTGAGAGGGATCTATTGGGCATTATCGGTCCGGGTGGCCGGTGTCGTTCGGCGCACATCTTGTCGAGATAACCTGAGGATATTTGCATGGTTTGTGTGATGTTGTTGATGTTGACTTGCATGCTTTCACGCATCAGCTTTCACGCATCGTGATGGGTTGATCCCGCCCTTGTACATCTGATAGCCTCTTGAGCGCTCGGACCTCGGGTTTTGCCTTGGCTCGAGATGACAGGATGTCGGGAATGTTGAGTGCTCAACGCTGGCGGAAGCAATTCGTACTGTTCGATCATCATTGACTTCCAGCATCATTTCCGATCGATCGCCCTCGAGATATTTGCATGTAGATAGCAGGTCGTCAACTGCCTGTCCAGGTTCGAAGGTGTCAAGCGAGCCAAGATGTGGATCCCGTCGGTGATCCTCGCCCTCATCTCGACCCTTCTGGATAAACCTCTCACCTCACCGCCAAGAACCTCATCATCTCTGCTCCTCCACCCGACCTCTTCAAATGGAACTATCAACTCGACCATGATCGTCTCTGGCCACGATTTCTCCCCGGGTTAGGCTTTCTTACGTATGTCGATGCGGATAGGTAATGTCCCTTGTATGGACTATACAGCCGATCATGATGACCAGGCCAAGACGCGATCCTGGACGACTAAATGGAGGATCAAGGGGGAGGTGAAGGTTTCTTTTGAGGGTTTGCCGAAAATGACGACTCCTGTGGGGCCGAGGGTGGACATCAGGGAGAAATCGGGTGGACTCATCGGGACGGGTAGCGTGTTTGTCCCGACAGTCTTGCTCGCGGAAGAGGATATGGTCGACTTGGTGGTCCGGTGGAATTTGACGGATCGTCCGAATGGGACACGAGCGGAGAGGAGTAATGGCGAGGACGAAGAGGTCTCTCGTATTGGAACAACCACCGATCTGGTCACTTCGATCTACGCCATTTCGCCCTCCTTACACTCCTGGACAGATCCGTCTGTGCCTTATTATGGCTTCTATTGGCTCATCAACCCGCCTAGTCATCTCGTGCAAGATCCGGGGAAGATGGCGAAAGACCTGTCGACCCTCTTCACAGAGTATGCGAGCTGGTTCCAGGACCCTGGATCGTCGTATCGTATCTTCTTGCGCGAACCACCTAGGGGTTACGGGGTGCCGCCTATCTCTGGAGTTTCGTCTTGGAGTGGGATCGGGGTGTGCGATTGGGTCGAGATGAGCATGATGTCGAGGGTCGTCGCGAGGAGCTGGATTTCCTCCTCTCGCATGAGATGGTGCACAATTGGCCAATCCTGCAAAGCTCGCGTGGCGACCAGGAAGATCCCAATACGACCAGGTATTACGAGGGTGGGTCTTTGGAAAGCACACATGCCAGCTGCTGACGATCTCAATTCAGGCGTTGCCGAGTATTATCCTTCTTACGAGCTCGGAATGGTCTCGGAAAGCCGATTCGTCGCAAAACTCAACACCGTCATAGCGGCTTACTACACCGCACCGGCAATCAACATGAGCTCGATCGAGAGTACCGGCGAAGCGTGGAGCGACACCCATGCGCAACGTATGCCCTATCTCCGCGGAGCAGTCTACCTGCTCCACCTCGATGCGGGCATAAGACAAACCTCAAATGGCAAGCACTCGCTCCGAGATCCGGTCCTCGAAATACGTCGCCTCCGAGCGGGGCAATCATACGGGTTTGCCCAATGGTCCACCATCATCCACCGCTTCCTCGGTGATGACGCGGCCGAGCTATACGCCAACATGTCAGCCGGCGCATGGATCGTCCCACCTCCCAACAACGTCTCTTCGGGTCTACAAGAGAAGATAACATCGCAGGAGCTGTATGAGCGCGGGTTTGAGATCCACACCGAGGGGGATCAGAGCGTCATCCGTGATCTCGTACGAGGTTACCGAGCGGAAGAAGCCGGGATCCGAGATGGGGACGTCATCCTCTGGAACAAGTAGTATAGTTATCTCAGCGCGATGGATAATCTTGGGGGAAGATCTTTGTTGACGTTGAGAAGGGGGAAGAGGGAGTTTGAGGTTACCTGGAGACCGAGGTCGAGGAGGATGGTGGAGGCTTGGGAGTATGTCACTCGTGATTAGAGTGGCATTCATGCGTTGCTGGAACCAGCCTGGAGTCGCGCGAGAGGTTACGCGCCTCGATGTCCTGATAGCTTCCCCTGTACTGGTCCGAAGATCTTCGGGTTAACAATTGAGCTGGAATTGAGAGGCCCATCCATGTGGACCGCCGCTTGCGGGGTCCCCTCGTCTCACATTCCACTTTGTCCTTCTGTCTTTCTCGTATGTCGGATCGATAACATGCGATGCTATTATACTGGCCCACGACCGGCCTCGCTCTTGGTACTGGCAAGCTAATTGGCTGGAAACTCAGCGGTGCCGCGTGTGTGGTCGCTATCGTCAACGACAAGGTAGGTGATATAATTTTCAAAGGTCCATTACGAATGGTCATTAACGCACAGTTCAAAGGATGACTTTCTCCAGTCAAAGTACACACAACTCCCCGAGACTTTTCATGTTCCCAAGTTGGAGCTTCTTGGCTCAGCGCACCATGATGCCTCGCGTGATTCCATGACAGCGTCTGCGCACGAAGGCGACGGACTGAAGGTGTGGATAGACCATCGAGCCAGACCATACGCCTGCAGGTATGGCTTCGAGCATTCCGCACGTTTCCGAGGCTTATCATCAAGCAGTACCTCCGCTCAGATCATACTTTATACTCCGCCCGACTCAAAGAGACTCCGTTTTCTCGCTTTACGCGGACCACGAGGCTCAATAAGCAAGGCGGGGGATGAGCTGGCCAAGCAGGATGCGTATGCCATCGGAGCTAGGGGAGCTTCTGACTCGATGGGATTGGACGATGTCTTGCCTCTCGTGAGGACATTGCTGCCTTGCCTGTTTGTCCTTCCTGACGATGGTGGTGGACAGATCAATTGCGCTCAGGAGGTTCAGCGGCGGATAGGACAGAAGAACCCCTCAACAATAGCTCGGCAGACCGGCGAGCTCGGTGTCCCTAGTCGCCGTCTAAACGGTCTCCTCGATTCAGCGCTTCTCGGCTTGATTTCTCTCCGAGAAGGGGCCAGAAATTTCGTGCCGATCTTTTCAATGGACATCGCAAATGCTGGCAGCCTGAGATCATGGAGCTCCGCCGGTGAGTACTGACAGACCTTGCGTGATTACAAGCTTACCTCGTTCCTCTAAGTTGACCAACTCTGCTTGAGACTATGTCAGATGCTCGACGCTCCTGACGATTTGAGCAAGACTCGCCCAAGAGACCGTGACGGCCCAGAGATTCCTCTGATGGTGCGGAGTGAGCAGTACATGCGGTACATCTCGCCCAAATCGAGCGGAATTTTCAGAGACTAATCATCCGCCCAGGTTCTGGAATACCGTCTGGCTCATCATAGTGCGTCCTCACTGCCTCTTAGATGGACACTGAAGCGGTCGAAATGATAGAACGACCTCATCCTGGGTCATTGCGGATATCAAGTCATCCGACAGATCGCACCTCTCACCACTGAGCTGCTGTCCGCGGCCTTTCAGGTGCGTTCCCGGGATTTGAATCTTTCGCTAAATGGCCTTTCAGACCTACCTCATCGAATCCATCACAGCTGCGCTCCGATGGCTTAACGATTGGCCTGTCGGCTTGAAGCTGAATACTCCGCTCAGCCAGTTCTTTTCCACCTCACTTAGCCTGGTTGTTGAGCGATGGAGCAGTCAGCCTGCCATCGTCATTGGTGTCGAGCTCATAGTCAATCCTGTCAGACCTGCTCAATCCCTTAATCGTATCCTACACCCCCTCCTTTATCGACCTTCTCGCCTGGTCCAGCCGTGCCGGGTTCACTCTACTCCTTGCCGTTGTCAGCGACCTTTTCAAACTCCTCGCTTTACACCTCACCATCTGTTCCTACATCACCAGCCTCATGTTCCGATGGCAGCTGGATTCCTTAGGCTCGCTGTTCAACCTCTTCCGAGGTATATAGTTCCGCCAACATTCCACCAGGATATGCTCAACGAACATCGTAGGCAAGAGATGGAATGTCCTGCGGGAGCGAACGGATACATACGAATACGATGTCGATCAGCTGTTTCTCGGTACTCTCTTATTCACGGTTTCCGCCTTCCTCTTTCCAACAGTGCTCACGTATGCGACGCTGTTTACATTCGTACGATCTCTATGTTCTCAATGCGGGACGAATGATGACAGAATCTCATAGATCAGTACTACCCTGAAAGCTGTGAGCAGGGGGATCGGCCTCGTCATCAATTCTTTCAATGGATTTCCGCTGTTCGAGATCATGCTGAGCATCAAGGAGCCTTCGCGCTTACCCGGTATTACGCTTTGCTTTGCCTCACACCAAAGGCTAACGATGACTAGCTGGTGTCTTTTTCGAGCTCATACCCGCGGTCGTACCACCGCGGCCCACGCCCGGACATTGCATCTCTTATACACTCGAGCTGAAGGTAGGTGTCTCGATGATCCTACTTGCACCGAGCTTACGCCCGAAGAACTCCCCAAAATTTTTCATCGATATTCTGCGGCGTAGAAACGGTGTGCAAACCACATAATCGTGTCGAATCGTGTCCGCCTTTGGAGCGATCTTCCACAAAAATTCATCACTCGCTATCTCACTACCTCCTGGCATTCACTCACCTCCTCCTGTCACCTCCTCGACGATCGAAACAAGAATCTTGAGCGAAATTCAGCTATTGATGCGAGATGGGGTGGGGGACCTTGAGCAGCACGAAGCTGGCGTTGATGGCTGGAGTGGGCAGCTCACTTACGGCTGCACGCGCTGCCGCAGCAGCAGCGGCTGTCGGAGACATCAGCACCAGACTTTATGAGCTGGGGGAGAATTGATGGATGCGGGACGCAGGGTGCGGTCGCGACGCATGAGGAAGATGGTGGGAGATCAGGCGAGTGGGATGGGAGCGGATTCACGCACTGCTAGACGCGCAAGAACAAATGCCAGTGGATTTGCAGTCTTGTTTGACAGGGTGGGACTGATCACGGAGACTATGAGCCAGACTGTATACGGTGGCGAGGAGGGTGAGTAGAATAGGATATGACTGGACGTACCACGACGGGGATTGGCGACTTATTCGATTTGAGCTGTTGATACGGTCGTGGCTAGGTGGTGAGACTGATTTGGTATTGCTACTGGAGTTGAAAGCGGATAGAGGGAAGAAAGGGAACGAAGCAGGTTCTTGTACTAAGTCCATTCTGGGGAATGCCACGAGCCTCGAGGTGCAAGCATTGCGAGGGGAGTTTGATCGGCGAAAGGAACCATAGTCGATTTGGGTGAGTGGGGGATGGGGAGGCGCAAATCACTCTGTATGAAATTTGATCTTGAACGATGAAGAGCATGTCTCGAGCAGGCCCGCACCGTCAGAAATAGCTCATATCGTCAGCTGGCATCTATTCAAGAAGGACGACCTGAGGGCTCAGGGCAGCAACACCCGGTCATTTCGCGAGTCCAAATAGAGTTATCACCGGTCTGCGCAGCGAAAGGTACCGTCTCCTCAGCATTTCTTCCTTGGATGACGCTCGCCCTTGCACGGCGACCGGACGTAGAGGGGCCCGTTTCAAGCTAGATTGCCAAAAAGGCTTTTCTTTTCTCACGTGCATGCCCACCGGGACAAGAGAAGCTCAAAGCCAAAAACCGCTCGGGCTAGGGGCGGGGGTTCGGAGTACACATGAACTGAAGCACCCAAATCACACCACACCTTTGGGTAGGGTTCCGTTGAAAGATCGAGGCTCCATTGTAGGGGAATTCGCCTCTTTCCAATAGGGGAATTCCACGTCAGACATTCTTCCTACACGAAGCGTCAACTTCTGAGCATACGTCGAGTAAGTAGAAAGGGTGTCTGCAACAGCGATTCTTTGCTATTGCCAGGCAGGCATCGAGGGTCGCTAGCCGAGAATTTGGAGCATGGTCCGGTCTGGAAATAGAGGGCATTGCGGGTGGTCTAGAATTCGTTGGTCCCGCCCAAAGAGGCAGTTCTGCTAGCACGTTCGTGACCGCTCGGGTCCTCCCCCTTTGTTCGCCAGCGCCTTTGTCCCATCCATCTTTCATCTTCCTCGTCCTCGGGCAAAAGACAAGGTATCATGTCCTACGACGGAACGCTGTGACTTCGACAAATGAGGCTCATGTAGATGATTCGTTTCAACGTTGCCCCCGAAAGCCGTTGCAAGATCCTAAGATGCAACAACCCCACCTCAGTCACTCGGAGCCATGGGCTCACGCCTTCATCTGCTGTGATGCCGAGCATTCGGCATCGACTTCCGTCCCGGCACCGAACGACGGGATGGACATGTACTGCTGCGCGGACGATCAATGTGAGGGTGGTGTCGAATGCTGTGCGGACCCAAAGTGCGATGGACGCAAGGAGGAGTGCTGTGAGGAGAGTCACGCGGGATGCTCCGACCGCGGAGTCGGAGAGTTGGAAGAATGGGCTTGCACCAAGGAGGGATGTCATGCCATCCAGCAATATGTGAGCTCAGGTTTCCATTATCAGGTCGACCCTGGGCTGAGGTTTCCCCAGTTAGAATGCTGTACTCAAATCGATTGCAACGTCCCGGCTGTTCCCAATGTACAACCCAATGTCCCTATATGCGATCATCAGCATACAGCACCAGCACATTGTCATTACCCGGATGTCGTATCTCAACCGATGTCATCGACATGGCAACCCGCCATTACCGCCTCCACAAGCGGCATGAAACCCTCACCAAACCTTCCGACACATATCTGCCACTGGCAAAATTGCCATCGAACATTCAACTCCATGCCCGACCTGCTAGGACATGTAGCATCCGATCACCTCGGTGCACCTGGCTTCGCTCCTCCTCCTCCAGCCCCGCTACCTCAGCAAATCGCGCTCCCGCCTGTTCCTTCACCTGTACCAGCGCCCGATCTCAATTCTCCTTTCCTGCCTTCACAGGCTCAGGCCGAAGCGGATCATCTCCTTTCCTGCCTTTGGGACGACTGCTTTCCCTTGCCCGAATGTACCGCGCCGGTGCCCGAGACCTGTCCGACACACCAGACCCACACTCAGACGAGTGCGACAGGAGAGCCGTTCAGTCCACAGACTATGCTTCGCCACGTCCTAGAGGAGCATCTCGGATTGCCCGGCGAGATCATCGGTTGGGGACCCGAGTTCCCACCTCTACCACTTCCGCCCATCATGCAAGGAGCGGTGGATAGAGCCCCCAACAAAATGTACCATCACCACCACCTACATCTTCCGACCCCTTCGCCATCGATCCCGAGTCCACCGCCAGGAACACCGCCTATCTGCTTATGGCCCGGATGCACGCATCAGACAGCCTTCTCCGATCCTAGCAGCCTTATGGACCATTTGAGCGTCCATATCGGCAAGGGTAAAGATTCGTACATCTGCTTCTGGGATGGATGTGGCGGACCGGGTGGCCGGTTGTTTCAAAGTCGGCAAAAGGTCTTGCGGCATCTACAGAGCCATACTGGACACCGGCCGTTTGTATGCGAGGTGTGCGAGCAGGCTTTCAGCGAAGCGACACCTCTCGCTGCGCATATGCGTAGGCACGCTCAGGAGAGTGAGTGGCATATATCTAGAATCGGGAGACTTCTAATGGAGTTACAGAACCGTTCGTTTGCGATCATCCGGGATGCGGCAAGACTTTCGCCATCTCCAGCTCACTTACTATACATATGGTACGTCGCAATCCGCGTACTCGCTGCCAGCTGTGCTGACAATGGCGCAGCGAACGCATAACGGAGAAAAGCCATTCATATGTCCTCATTGTCAGAAGTGAGCTCTTCTGCACGTTTACCTTGGAGACCGCTGACCGAGTTCAAGGGGATTCGTCGAGGCCTCGAATCTCACGAAACATATCCGCACACGTAGGTATTCTTCACTACCATCACCTCCTCTGACAAATTCGGTGACAGATACTGGCGAGAGACCGTTTGCCTGCGCTTATCCGGGCTGCTCCAAGAGATTCCCTCGCCCAGATCAGCTGAAACGCCACATGGCTGTTCACGATGGGGATCTTTAGGGGAAGGGGAGGCAGGGGATCGGGATTACTGGTCTGTAGATAACCAAGAAAGCTGTCGCCGCAAGGCTGGACCGCGATGATAATACTCCTCGTAAGACGTCGTGCAACATGCAATGATGTCGGACATCACGGATATATTTTGTGGTCTATCGACCATCACATCGCTGACTCGAACCCATACTCTTCATTAGAGTGATTTACCAGAGTCTACAATCATTCGGAGCCTCCCAGAAAGCTGTAGAAGACATCCTCTAACTAGGTCCATCACAAAAGTCAAAAAGACACCATCACGTGAAACGAGTTTCGACGCCTGTCGAGTGAAAAATGTCCTAGTCAAGGCTCTTGCAACTGTTCCACAACTCTCACCTCAAGATGGCCCACGATTATGGCTTGCTATCAGCTTACTTCGCCCTAGGCGTCCAAGCGCTCATCCCCATCGCCCTCGGCTCATTCAAATCCCTCAACGTGGGTTCCCCTTCCTCTCCCTTACTTCCATTGACTTGTCGCCCCTCCTATCGTACATCTACCGACGAGAGACCCTAGACACCTGCCACCACCCTCGCCCGCCGACGGAAAGGCCCAAGAGCGCTAGGCGAGGAGCGAGAAGAGGAAGATGAGAATCTGGAAGAGACGCTCGGCTGGGCGGACTCGCTTGCGTTCCCTGTCCTAGGTTCGGTTGCGCTGTTGGGTTTATGGGCATTGTTGAGATACGTGGGGAAGTATTGGATCAATCTCGTCTTGGGTATTTACTGTAAGCGTCCCCCTTCACACTCATCTAGAAGGGAACAGCTGACGAAAGGTAGTCTCGGGTGCCGGGATGTTCTCGTTCCAGGAGGTGAAACTTTGAGGTGGACCCAAGCTGATGGTAGGTAGACCTTCGGCTCGGTGATCGCCTTCCTCCTCAGACAAACCTCCCACTCGACCCCGACATACCACATCCGCATCTCCTCCGGTCTCCGCCGTACGTTGGGGGGGGGGGGGGCCCGCGCCCCCCCCACCCCGGGGGGGGCGGGGGGGGGGGGGGGGGGGGGGGGGGGGAGGCAGGG